>Ga0335074_10000064_pt1 | contig 204338 bp, 195 predicted proteins | sample Lox_Sample_23_FD_206715 | JGI IMG/M metagenome (GOLD analysis project Ga0335074, IMG submission 206715) | Soil microbial communities from Loxahatchee National Wildlife Refuge, Florida, United States - Lox_Sample_2.3 | ecosystem: Environmental > Terrestrial > Soil > Wetlands | place: USA... | reverse complement strand
CTTGATGGCAAAGGACAAGCGAATACCGCTATCGAACGAGAGTGTCTAGAGGTGTCCGCTGCCGACCTTAGATGTCCGGAACCGAACAGGCAATCATCGGTCCGCTGGGTTTATGAGACAGGTTCTAGTACAGGTGAATGAGTGCGAAGCAGAGAGCAAGAAATCAGCGTGGAAGAACTCATCGAGACACAGCGGCGCCTGTCAGCCTCCAAGAACCCATTTGAGCGGGTGGTCGGGACGTTGTGCTGGTCTGGGCATTCGACCCTATGGCTCGCTCAGTGAAGCACTTCCTCGAAATCCTTGACGACTTGAACCACCTCAATGTGGAGTTCGTCAGCTTCCGCGAAAACATAGATACGGGCGGCCCGCTCGGTCGCGCCATGGTTATCATCGTCGGGGCGATTGCCGAACTTGAAAGAAGTCTGATCGTCGAACGCGTGAAAGCGGGAATGCGGCGTGCCAAGCTCGAAGGTCGGCAGATCGGCAGATCGCGGCTAGACATGAACCGGGAACAGATCATCCACGACCGGCGTACTGGAATGTCTCTGACGCAGGTCGCCAAGAAGCACGGGATTTCCAGAGCTAGTGTCTGTCGTGTGATGAAGACTGTGCTTGGCGATGCTTCCGTTTCTAACGTGCCACCGATCCAGTGACTTTTCGTTCAGGAGAAGCATGAACTCCAACAATTCAGTTCTCTCAAGAACATCAACCAGGCAGTTGGAGCGGATGATCGGTGATGCCGCGTGGATTTCGTATCCTTTGCATTTAGCTGCGGGCATCCTCAAGACGTTCGTTTATGTCTTCCTGTTCATCGTTGCGATTTTCTTGTACCTCGGTGTCTGGATGGCGACCGCCCATGATCGCCGTGCGGAAGAGATTAAGGATTTTTCCTCGGAGCAGACCATTTATCGCGTTGATCTGGCGAACAATTCCGTGAACATTGCCAAGGCTGGCTACGCCGTGGACAAGGAAGATTTCGCCAAGGCCTTCGATGGTTGCGAGGGCAGCGGTGGGCAGCTTAAGAACCCAACCTTCTGGGATCACAACTGGCTGGCTGAGAAATCGGACGTCTTCCAGTCCGCCTATATCGGTGCATCGCAAAACATCGCAGCTTTGCAGTACGCGATCTATCGCGCAAAGCATGGTGAGCAGGTTGTCTCGTTCCATTACGTTTGCGGCTACGGTGCGGGAGTTGTGGTACCTGCTCCTGTCGTGTTCATCGCGTTCTTGCACCGCACAGACGAATCGATCATGGATTCCGCGAATGCCAAGTACAACTGGTTTACGGGCGCGTGCGTGACGGATTGCACGGACAGGGATTTCTCGCCTCGCAACGATTCGATCTATGCGGACGTGTTCAAGCCGCAGGTGACGAAGAATCAGGGCAAGGCTCTGGCGGCTCTGGAAGCCACGGGTTCGCCTGAGTTCTGGATTGCCACAGCTCATGCGAACGGGATCACCGATAAGGACGAGTGGTTCGCCAGCTACGCTGAGAAGAATCAGGTTCAGCTTTCCAAGGTGCTCGGCCATGCGATGACGCCACAGGAAGATTTCAACCGCGCGTTTGAGCTAGCCATCATCTGCAGTCTGCTTTTCTTCGGCTTCATCGGCGTGTGGATCGCCTGCCGCACGTATAAATTCAACTATTCGCAGGAAAACTGAGTATGCCATGCAAATCGGTAAACCACTTCGAACCGTTATCGTTGAACCTCTGAAACTTCCGGTGAGTGACCCCACGGGCGAGCCCATCTCTGATCCGCCAGACCGCCTGCCCGAGCCTAATGCGCCACAGGCGGAACTTGAGCAAGTGCCAACCGAAACAATGAGCATCCCCGACTACATTTCGCCCGTTGTCGGCTACCGTGTGTGGACGTGGAACGTCCTAGGGTTGAAGTCGCTCTGCGGGATGTCGTGGCATCCAGGCCAATCGCTAGCGGCGAGATGTAAGGCTTCTACAGTTGTCGGGACCCTCATTGATCGCGCCAAAGCGGCGGGTGATTCCCACACTGCCCCGCAAGAAAATTGCACGTGCGGCATATACGCAATCAAAACGCTCCACCGCTTCCGCAGCGCGGGCTACGAGCGTTACGGAATCTACGGGGAGGTCTACCTTTGGGGGACCATCGTAGAGCACGAACTTGGATACCGTGCTCAATTCGCTTACCCCAAGACCTTCGTCCTGCAACCAGGCGCCATGCCGTTCACGCTGGCGGAAATCTGGCCCAGGCTCCAAGCTCTGACTCTCTTTGGTAGCGACATCTTCGTCCTCGGCAACGGGGAGACTATTTCCCTGTGGAGCAAGAGTTCGGGCTTTGGGGCTCCCCTCTCGCATACTGCAGTGGAGTGACCACGGCTCCGAGCCCTGCTCCCATGTTTCAGCGCAAGTGCCATCTTGCCGACGTGCTGGTCTAGAACGTGCTTATCTAGGCGGAGCAGGCGTGGGATGAGCAGGCATTGCGTTGAGCGCAGCCCGGACTGGCGGTGCGGGTGGGGTTGGCAGGTTCGGGATGGGGCGCGGCATCACCGACGGCCGCCCCGGACGCTGGCCTGGTTTCCCACGCCGCATCTCGCGTTGCTCCGCCATCTTCTTATATTGTTCGGTGACATCCGCGAGCCGAACGTTTTCATAGCCGCTGCGCTTGGCCACGATGCGGTAGTCGAAGGCGATGCTGGAGTGTCCTCCACCCTGTTCACGCACCTCGAAGGACGTTGCCGTCTTCTGGCTGACGTAGAGCCCGTTAGAGTCGCCGTTGGGCGTGAGGAAGACGTGATACTCGGTCCCGGTGTTTACGGTCTGAGCGAACGTTGGATCGAACGTGATCGTGGTCGCTCCGTTGCTCAGCGTGCCGGAACCGAAGTCCTCAAACCAGTTCTCCGGCGATTGCACGGCGTAGAGCGAGACCTTGCGCGCGCCGCTATTGATTGGGACTACAGCGGTGACCGTGCCTTCGCAGTTCAGGGTGCCACTAACGTCCATGGTGCATCCTTTGCCCATATTCGCGCCATAGGCTGACAGGACGGACTCGTTATATTGGCCTAGAGTCCCGCCACTGCCATAGGCCTCAATCAAAACCGTCGGTTGGCTGTTGCTATTATTTGCGAAGACCCCAGCATAGTTATTGTCGGCGGACCCCAGAATTCCCGCTGACCCATCAGGAGGTGCACCCGTGTCGCCCCAGACACCGTAAGGGGGTCCAGAGAACTCGTAAGTACCCGTAACGCTTGGGGAACGCGAAGTTTGCGCTTGGAGACCTGGATGGCGCGCTGGCTTTCGCTGAGCAGCGGCTGAAGATTGAGGAGCAATTGGCGGCCAGTCACGATTCCGAGGATCTGAGGTCCGAAACCTGGCAGACTCTGATCAACCTGGGAGTCATTAAAATCGAGGTTGGCGACGACGGCTCAGCGGTTGACTATGAAGAACGGGCGCTAGCCATGAGCCAGACTTTGCTGGAAAAGAATCCGGCAAATCTCAGGATGCGCCGACGAGTAGCCGTCTCGCATGACTGGCTCGGTAAAGCTCTGATGCTGGAAGGGAAGTACGCTGAGGCTGGCAGCGAGTTTGAGAAGGCGAAGGGCATTTGGGAGCAACTGGCGGCGAACGATCCGAACAATACCGACTTCCAACGGTTTATCGCAACGACTGACGGGACCTGGTGCGCGTGCCTGGCTCATGCGGGTCTTCTTTCGCAAGCGCGACCCCATTGCCAGAAGACAATCGTGGTTGCCGAAGGGATGATGAAGTCGGACAAGAACAACGTGCAGGCAGTGGAGGATCTAGCTTCTTCGTATGATGGGATGGGCTTCGTTCTTTACCTTATGCATTCGCCGCGAGCGGCTATGGGGTTTGAGCGGCGAGCCGACTCTCTGTACCGAGACGCGACTGCGCGCGACCCCGAATCCATTGAAAATGGGGTTGACTATGCCCGGGCACTCATGATGTACGGGAGAATCGAAACCGATCTGCATCGCCCCGAGCTGGCGCGCGAAAACTTTCAACGGGCCCAGGGATTGCTGGAGCGTTGCGGCGAGCACAATCCGAAGAGCCGCTATATCCTGCACTCGCTGGATGAAGTTCGGGCAGAGATCAAAGCACTCCCGAACGACACGGTCCCCATCATTCCGGAGCAGTAGCTAAGGATAATCCAAAATCGCTCGTGCGAATCCACCTTAACCGCACGGCCCGTCCGTCTTCAGGCGTAACCATCCGCCCTCGTCGAGGCGCTCGGTCGTTCCCAACTCTCGGCTTGCGAGTTTGACGTCGTTCGCGGGCGCGCTGAAATGGATGCGCTCCCCCCGGAAAAGCTCCGCATCCTTTCTCGAAAGGCGCAGGTCTCGAAAGGCTCGTTTCTCGAAAGCTCAGGCGGCCTTCTTCGTGGCCTCGGGCTCCGAAATTCGCTGGTCCATCTTCTTGCGGATGCGGCGAACCTCAATAAATATGAGGCTGATCATGGTACACAGCAGACAGCCAAACATCACCAGAACTGGATCCATTCATGGCGGGCTCCCCTCCCGCTTTTGTCATTTCCCCAACAGCAGAACTCCGCTCTGTGCTCCACGTAGTTCAGGGGCGCAGAGCCGGGTGCGCTTCTTTTAACTGTCGAACATGCCGAATAGTACCGGAAAAACAACCGAGTTCAAATATCGTTTCGGTGAACCAGCGCGCCGATATTCGTGACGCGGCGTCGCCCGTGATCTTCACCCAGCGTGGCCGCATCGCCATACGGCGCTGGATCGAGCTCACAGCTCGAAAAGAATGAAGATGGCCGCGTCCGCGCAAAATGCCGGATTCAGGTTCTTTTTGCTTTGAAATCGAACGAGTATACACGCATTCTGGACTTGCCGGAACAGTATTTCGCGTGAGCCTTGAAAAACGGACAGAGCCTCATTCCTGCGGATTCAGCCGTGCGGGAACGAGAGGTTGAAACCTCGGAAACTGCGCGACAGAATTCTCAATTTATTATTGAAGTGCCCCAGGACGTAAACTGCTGTATCCGATTGAAAAGGAGTTGTTTAGGGAAACGTTGCAAGCGGCTGCAACGGGGTCGCAGAAATTATCAGTCTTGACACCAAGATCAATCGAGTTGAAGCTACTTTGGCGGTGTTGTATAGCGCGCCAAGGCCGCAGATGCTCCCCCGTAGTGCGTGCGAGGAGAATCGAGGATGAGGAACAGGATTCATAGCGGGTGGTACTTGGCGATCGCGGCGCTCTTGTCGTTTGCTCCTTGTGCCTTGTCACAAGAGCTGCAAATCAACAATCCCCCCTCGAACAATGTGATGGACGGCATCTACGTCGGGTCGTATAGCGCGACCAACACGGCGACGGGTGGATCGTTACAGATCACCTGCGACGATTTCCAAGACAACTCCGACTACAATCCTGCCTCCTACACGACGAACACCTTCAGCACGCTCGGCAGTACGTTGTGGGGAAGCAGCCTGTTGGCCAGCGGCAGTTCGATGGGCCAGGTGACTCAGCTTTACGACGAGGTCGCGTGGCTTACTCTGGGAATGCTCAAGCAGACAGGCACCGAACAGGGGTATTACTCGTACGCGATATGGGCGATCTTCTCGCCCAGTCAAGTAGCGGCCTGGCTGACCAGTTACAGTGATTCGGCGGCTTGCAACGCGGTTTTCGGCAACGGAAGCTGGGGCAAGGGCGGATGTACCGCCGGGACCGGCGGGCTGGTAGGGACGGCGTCGTCGCAAACTTACACGTCAGGTGAATTCTCCAACATACTGATTCTCACGCCTCACGGCTGTACGAACGGACCGGGCACTTGCCCAGAGCAGGAGTTCCTGGAAGTTGTGGCCGAGGGGGGAAGCGCTGCGATGTATCTACTGCTGGCGGGATTTGCCTGCTTCGCGGCGGTGTACTTTCGGTCGCGACGGCCGGTATCTGCAGAACGATCCGCGTAGCGAGAATTAAGCTTAGACCGAGTTTTTTAAGAAATGGCGCGCCGAAATCGGCACGCCATTTTTCTTTTGCCTCAGAGAATCGTTTGCGGCGGATCATCAGCCGCGATGATTCCCGAAACGGAACTGGTAGAAGGTTCCCTATCGAATCCGCTGCATTTCTGTAGTTTGGAGGCTAGTTCTGCTCGCCGGAGGCAGAGCGCTTTAACTGCAGGGCAGGAGTTGCAGCCGGGGCAGGCTGTTTCCGGCTCGCCAGCCAAATGCCGGCTTTCTGCTGGGCGGCGTCGACTTGTTGCGGAGTCATCATCTTGATAATGAGCTCGCGAGCCTGCAGGGCGCGTTCCGTGGCCACCAGATACCACATGCAGGCTTCGACGAGATCCTGGGAACCGTTCCGTTGCGTCAAGTAGAGTTGCGCGAGCGCGAGTTGCGCCGCGGGCAGACCGGCCTCTGCCGCCTTCTTCAGCATCTCCGTTTCATCCTGGGAATACCCGTTGGCGCCGTTACCGCCGTCGACGTCTTTGTGCAGCTGCAGGAGCGAAGCCGATTCCGAGGAGGCCTGGCTAAGGGTCATGAACAGAAGCTCAACCCGGCTGGAGACGCCTAGTTTGTCGAAGACGCGGAAGAGATAATTCTTGACCGTGTGCTGGCTGAGCTTCATCCGCTCGGCAATTTCGCGGTTGGTCATTCCTTCGGCAAGGCAGCGAACCACCTGCAACTCGCGCTCGGAAAGGAGGCTCATGCCATCGGCATTGACCGCGCGGACGGCGGGAGAATTCGCCAGCGCTCCGATCGCCACGCTCAAATGATGACTATTGGCCCAAATCTGCCCCTGGTGCACGCAGCGGACACAGGTGCTCAACATCTCGATGGGATCGTTGCGGCCAAAGACGGCGCGGGCACCGGCGCGAAAAGCCTGCAAAATTGCCTCGTCTTTTGAGGAATCGAGCAACAGCACGGTCCGAGTACCCGGACGCTGAGCTCGCAACTCACGCAGCACTTCAAGTCCAAAAGACGTTCGCTCATCGAGAGTCGAACTGATAACGAGCACGTCGACATCCTGAGCCATGGCTGCCGCTACCAACCCCGCAGCGTCAGACTCGAATGGGATCACGGTCAATGTGCCGTCGCGCTTCAAGGCATCCGCCAGCAGGCGCGTGTGGATACGCGAGTTATCCGCAACCAGAACGCGGATAGCCTGCTCGCCAGGGTGACGGTGGTCACCGCTCATCGGAAAACCTCACTTCTTAAGTGGATCGGAGTTCGGGGCAACAGTCCCAATTCTGGGGGAGGAACTTGCGGAAGGGACCGCGACAATGAATCGTACCGGATTGGCACCTGTTCTGCAAGTGCTTCTGTCGAGGTCGCAGGAAATTTACACTGGTTGCAAATTATTTACAAACGCTGGGCTCAGGACTCCTGGCTGGCAGCCGCCCAAGCTACGCCAACATCACTAAGTGCAACAAGAATAAGACTGATACAAGGCCCGGGAAGGTTGCCTGCGAGAGGAATGACCAAGGCCAGGATTTCGCCTACCCAGAGAAGAGTGTCTCTAGAGATGCTACTCTCAGCAACGCAGAGTAATCTACCTACGCCTACTGAGTAACCCAACGCTAGGAGTATGTACCCCTTGCAGCACTCTGCAATTCGCTGTAAGTTGCCTACTGAACTCTGGCCGAGTCCATTTCGGAGCCGGCAGCGGCTCCCTCCCCCTGTGGTCCAGCCAGCATTGAACTTGCAGCATGGGAACCTAAAGGCAACCTAAGGTAATCTCAGGTAACCACAAGCGCAAGGTGTGTTTCGCGGACGAAGTTGCGCTTGACAAGGGTCCTGACATAGCTATAATCTCGATGGGATTAATAGACAATGATCGGTAACCAGCGCGGGCATCGAATTGTAGTTGCCTGCCGCCAGTTTTCCAGAACAGGTTCTTCGTCTTTCGGTTGCTTCAATGCGCCACGGCAACCGGGTGGACTTCCCCCAGGAGTCCTCAACGATCAGTGGCTGTGAAATTTAAACAGTAGCGAAACCGGCAAGCGCCTCTTCCCCCTTTGGCGGCTTGTTTTCCCCCTTAGCACACTCGATCTTGAGATCGAGTCCTAGTCATCATTGAAATTTGGGGTCACCCGAGAGGCGTGACTTAGAGGGCGAAGCTATGGCCACAAACAGCACAGTCTGGCAAGCTGCCGAACCGGTTACCATCCTTCGACAGCAAACCGAGAACTGGTATGCGTTGCACACCCGCCCGCGCCACGAAAAGATCGTGGTGCAACGGCTGGCCGAGCGTGGCGTGGAAACCTTTCTGCCCATCGTCAACGAGGTACATCGCTGGAGTGATCGCAAGAAAACTTTGCAGCTTCCCCTGTTCAGCTGCTACGTATTTGCCAGGTTCGTGCCGAATCGGCTGGAGCGCCTGGCCGTTCTCCGCGTGGGCGGCGTTCTGGGCCTAGTCGGTTCTCACGGTGAGGGCAGCCCGATTCCAAATGAACAGATCGACGCGGTGCGCACCGTACTCGACGGTTCCCTGCCCTGGTCTTCGCACCCCTTTCTCAAGATCGGGCAACGCGTGCGCATCCGCAGCGGCGCGCTAGATGGTCTGGAAGGAGTTTTGGTTTCCCGCAACGGAAGCCAGACTCTGGTGATCTCGGTGGATGCGATTCAAAGATCGCTGGCCGTGCGCGTCGAAGGATACCAAGTCGAAGCCGCATAAGAGCCGCCTGGAATTTCTTTCTGATTTTCCTATTGTCCCCTGCTTGAAGGAGCCCCCTGAAGTGCCAGAAGACACTACTGAAACCGTTCGCTTACTCGTCGTAAGCCGGGAATCTGCCTTTCTGCGCCCGCTCTGCTCGGTGGCCGAGTCGAACTCATGGCAGGTGGAAAGCGCGATGAGCGCCTGGGACGCCATGGAGCGCATGCAATCCGGCCTGGCGCCGCATGTGTTCTTACTTGACTTGCCGCGAGGCGACGGCGATAGCCTGCACATTTTGCGCTGGCTTCGACGGCTGCTTCCCGACCTGCCGGTAATTGTGACTTGCTTTCCGGAAGACGCCATCCACCGGAAAGAGGCGATCCGGCTGGGCGCACAGGAAGTCCTGATCCGGCCTTTGGATGAGGGCAGACTCGAATCTTCGATCTACCGGCATCTCGGGCGACCTGAGACCGGACAAGGGGAGATTACCAGCGAAGATATCGAGCAACTCGGTCCCGACTCATTCTTCGTCAGCGCCAGTCCGCTCACTCAGAAGCTCCGGGCACAGGCGCAACTGCTGGCCGAGGCGGACGTGCCGGTTCTTATCCTGGGCGAACCCGGCAGCGGCAAGGACACGGTTGCCAGACTGATTCACAAACTCTCCGTCCGTTCCGGTTTCAAGTTCCTGCGGGTGAATTGCGCCGACATGCCCGGTGAATTGCTGGAGGCTGAACTGTTCGGGAGCGAACGCGCGTCCAATCCCGGCAGCAGCCTGCCAGTGCAGGGAAAGCTCGAGCGCGCCGAAAAAGGCACGCTCTTCATCGAGGAGATCACCGAGATGCCGCTGGGGCTGCAGACCCGGCTGATGCACGCGTTGCAAGATAAAGCTCTGGTGATGCCGGGCAACGATAAGGCAATTCCGGTGGATGTGCGGGTGCTCGCGTCTACCAGCGCCAGCATCGACCGCGCCCTGGCGGAGAGAAAGCTGCGGGAAGATTTGTACTATCGCCTGAGCGCGTTCACGGTTCAAGTTCCGCCGCTGCGCCAGCGCAGAAGCGAGATCACGGCCCTGCTGCACCACTGGATGCACCAACTGGCCAGACAGTATGGGCTGCCGGCGCGTGAGTTCTCTTCGGCCGCGCTCGAAGCCTGCCAGCACTACTCCTGGCCGGGAAACCTCGAAGAGATGGAAAACTTCGTAAAACGGTATCTAGTGGCCGGGGAGAGGGAATTAACCTTCAACGACGTCTGCCTGGCCGACGGCACTAACGGAGGGGAGTTTGCCGGCACGCAGGCGCGAATATCGGCGCAGCCCTACGCGAGCAACGCCGGCGACGATCCAGCCGGACCGAAATCGCTGAAGTCGCTGATCCAGAGCGTGAAATGGGAAGCGGAGCGCAACGCGATCGGAACCGCGCTGCAAAAAACCGGCTGGAACCGCAAGGCTGCGGCGCGATTGCTGCGGGTCAGCTATCGCACGCTGCTGTACAAGATCGATCAGTATCACATGAGCGCCTCGGAATCGGTTCTGCCGTCGTTTCCCGGAGGCAAATTCTCCCTGCCCGGCACTTCCAAGAGCAACGGCAAGATCAGCTGACCCGGCCTCGACCATGCGAAGCAATCGTCAAAGAGGAGTGAACGCCATGAATAGCTGCACTTTGTGGATAAAACGACTCGCTCTGCCCGTCTTCTGCGTGCTGCTGTCCAGTCTGCCGCAGGCGCAAACCACGGCGGAGAACACACCCGCCGCGAACGTGCCTGCGCCAGCTTCGCGGCCGGCATCCGCAACCAACGTCACGGCCAAGCCGCACGACGGCAGTTACGTAATCGGCAATGACGATGTGCTGGCCGTAAGCGTTTGGAAGGAACCGGACATTTCGCGTTCGATTCCGGTGCGATCCGACGGAAAGATCTCGCTGCCGCTGGTGGGCGAACTGCAGGCGACGGGACAGACCCCGCTCAAGCTGGAGCAGGACATTGCCGCGAAGCTGAAGAATTACATCGAAGATCCTGACGTCACCGTGATCGTGCAGCAGATCAACAGCCAGAAGTTCAACATCCTCGGGCAAGTCAACAAGCCGGGCGCCTACGCGCTGACCAATACCGCGACGGTGCTGGATGCGATCGCCATCGCCGGCGGCTTCCGCGATTTCGCCAAACAAAAGTCGATTTACGTGCTGCGGCAGAATTCCGACGGAAGCCAGACGCGGATTCCGTTCAACTACAGAGAAGTGCTCAAGGGAGAAAATCCGGCGCAGAACATCCGGCTGCAGCCGCGCGACACCGTCATCGTCCCGTGAAGATTGTTTTCTGAAAATTGTTGCCTGAAAATTGTCCCTGCAAAACCGCTCTGTGAAATGAAGCGCTTCTGGCAAATTTGGGTTGGGTTGTTCCTGATGACCACGCCGCTTTGGTCGCAAGTGGACAACAGTCCTCCGCAGCCAGGGCAAACTGTGGTGGCTCCCGATAACACTCAGGACACGCACGACGACCTTATGCAGGCTCCGCCTCCGGTAAGCGGGCAGACCTATCCGACGGCATTTGCTTCCGAGGAGCGCTCCAACTATTTGCGTGGCGGAGTGGTTTTCACCAGCGCTTACACAGATAACGCCGTTGGGCCGGTGAACGGCGCGCCGGTCAGCGATATCAGCTATTCGGTGGCGCCGACGGTGGCGCTGGACGAAACCACGCCGCGGCTGCACTCGATTCTTACCTATGCACCCGGGTTCACGTTCTACCAGCGGGAGAGTTCGCTGAATCAGGCGGATCAAAATGCCGCCATCGATTTTCATCTTCGCCTGAGCCCACACGTGACCCTGAGCGCAAAAGATACGTTCCAGAAAACTTCGAGCGTGTTCAACCAGCCGGATGCGCTGGCCACCGATGCGGTGTCTGGGGGCACGCAAGCCGCGAATTTTTCCGTGATCGCTCCAATCGCCGACCTACTGCGGAATGCCGGAAACGTTGGCCTTAATTATCAGTTCGGACTGAACAGCATGCTCGGCGCCAGCGGAACGTTTTCCAATCTTCACTATCCGAATCCGGCGCAAGTGCCGGGCTTATACGATTCCAGCTCGCAGGGAGGGTCGGTTTTCTACTCCCATCGTCTCTCGCAGATGCATTACCTGGGCGCGACCTACCAGTATCAGCGACTGGTTGCGTATCCCACGGAAGGGCTGAGCGAAACCCAGACGCACGCGGTGATTTTCTTTTACACCCTGATGCCAAGCTCCAGATTTTCGGTGTCGTTTTTCGGAGGACCGCAGTACTCGAATACGGTCCAGCCGCCGGCGGCTCCGCTACAACCGCAAATGCCCGCGGCACGGGCGTGGACGCCGGCCGCAGGAGCCAGCGTTGGCTGGCAAGGACACCTGACCAGCCTGGCACTCAGCTACTCGCACATTATTTCGGGTGGTGGAGGACTGATTGGGGCAGTCCACCTGGACAGCGCTACGCTCTCTCTCCGGCAACAGATTACGAAGTATCTCAGCGGATCTTTGGGGGGCGGATACGCACAGAATGACCTGATCGGTGGCCTGCTTGTCGCTGGCGAAAGCACCAATGGCCATACGTTCTCGGGAACCGCTTCACTGCAGCAGCAGCTTGGCCCGCGCCTGAACCTGCAGCTGGGATATTCGCGAATCCACCAGGATTACAGTGACGTGGCGGTGCTGGCGACGACGCCGAATACCAATCGCGAGTTCGTTTCTTTTTCCTATCAGTTCTCACGACCCATCGGAAGATAATCATGGCTGACGATCTCGAAGAAAAAAGTCCGGAAGGTTTTGACCTGCAGCGTTACCTCGGAATCGTGCGCCGCCGGCACATTCACTTTCTGATTCCCCTGTTCCTCGGCTGGGCGCTGGTCTGGGGCGCCAGCTGGGTGCTCCCGCCGCGCTACCAGTCGAGCACGCTGATTCTGGTGGAAGAGCCCACCATGCCCAAGGACTACGTCACCCCCAACGTCAACGACGACCTGCAGGAACGGATGCAAAGCATTACTCAGCAGATCCTCAGCCGCACCCGCCTGCTGCACATCATCGATCAGTACAGCCTTTATTCGAGCGAGCACGCGGACCGCAGCCCGGACGAAAAAGTCGAGATTATGCGGAAAGACATCGACATCGAACTGGTGCGCGATGCCCGCAATCAGATCACTTCCTTCAACGTCGCCTACACCTCGGGCGATCCGCACCTGGCGCAGCGGGTGACCGGAGAACTGACCAACCTGTTCATCAACCAGAACCTGGAAGTGCGCCAGCAACAGTCGGAAGACACGACCAAGTTCCTGGAAAGCCAGTTGCAATCGGCCAGCCAGAGCCTGGCGGAACAAGAAGACAAGATTCGCCAGTTCAAGGCGGAGCACGTCGGGGAAATGCCGGCGCAACTGGCCAGCAATCTGCAAATTCTAAGCGGCCTGCAGTCGCAGTTGCAGAATGAGGAAGATGCCCTCAATACCTCGAAGCAGCAGCGCGTCTACCTGCAAAGCCTGGCGGATCAGTACCGGTCGATGCAAGGGGTGACCAAGAGCGCGGACGGAACGGACGAGGGACTGCCCGCCATCGATCAGGAACTGGATAAGCTCAAGGCGCAACTGGCCGACCTGCGCTCGCACTACACCGACCGGCATCCCGACGTGCGCAAGCTGAAACTGCAGATCGCGGAGACCGAGAAGCGGCGCGACCAGATGCTCGCCAGCCTCAAGGCGAAAGCTCCGGGCACGGCCGCCGACACCCAAGCCGCGCCGGCACCGACCGTTGCGTATGGGACGCAGGCAGCTTTGTTGCCGCAAGTGCAGAGCCAGTTGCGATCGAACCAGGTGGAGATTTCGAACCGCGAGAACTCGATTGCGGCACTGAAAGCGAAAGTTGACGATTACCAGGCACGATTGAATCAGGAACCGATCCGCGAGCAGCAACTGGCGGATCTGACGCGCGGCTACGAACAGTCGAAAGCCAGCTATGACGACCTTTTGAAAAAGAAGAACGAGTCGGCTATGGCCACCAGCATGGAATTGCTGCAGCAGGGCGAACGCTTTCAGATCATGGATCCTCCCAGCTTTCCTCAGAAACCCGAATTCCCCAACCGTCTTAAGTTTTGCGGCATGGGGCTGGGCGCCGGCCTCGCTTTTGGAGTCGTCGTCGTGGGCGCCTTTGAAATGCTGGATCGCCGGATTTACAACGAGAAAGAACTCAAAGGCCTTCTGCCGGTGGCGGTGCTGGCGGAAATTCCCGAAGTCGTGAGCTCGCTCGACGAAACGCGCGCCCGCCGGCGGCTGTGGCTGGGATGGGCCACTGCGGCACTAGTCGTCTGCGCGATTCTGGCCGGATCGGCGATCAGTTATCTACGCGGATAAGTCTCCCTCATGTACAAGTCCTTCTTCAATCTAACGCGCAATCCATTTGAGATTACGCCCGACCCTTCGTTTCTGTTTCCCACCAAGAGACACAACGAAGCGCTGGCCGCTCTGTATTATGGCGTGCGGCGGCGCAAGGGATTCGTGGTGTTGACCGGAGAAGTCGGCACCGGCAAGACTCTGCTGCTTCGCTGCCTGCTCCAGCTGCTCAAAAAGAATAACGACGTGGCCTACGCCTACGTCTTCAATGGCCTGCTGTCGTCGAACGAATTCCTGCAATATGTCGCCGGCGATTTCGGGCTGGCAGCTTCGAACAAGAACAAGAGCGAACTGCTGCTCGAACTCTACCGCTACATCATTGACCGCAATGCCAGGAACCTGACAACGGTTCTGGTGGTCGACGAGGCGCACCAGTTGTCGACCGGCATTCTTGAGGAAATCCGGCTCCTCACCAACCTCGAAACCCCGGCAGGCAAGCTGCTGCAGATCCTGCTGGTAGGCCAGCCGGAACTCGACGACAAGCTGGACTCGGTCGGGCTGCGCCAACTGAAGCAGAGAATCGCTTTTCGTTCTCATCTGGAGCCGCTCACTCAAACGGAAACTAAGGATTACATTGAGCGCCGGCTGCAACTGGCGGGCGCCAATTCTCACGCTTCCACGATCTTCCCAGCACAAACCGTGGCGGTCGTGCACCGCTACTCGGGGGGAACGCCGCGGCTGATCAACACCGTTTGCGAGAATGCGCTGATCGCAGCCTTTGCGAGGAAGATCCGCACTGTGACCCCCGACATCATTGAGGATATTGCAGCGGAATTCCGGCTCGGGATGAACCCGACGTCGTGGAGTGAAAACGAAAAAGCCGGCGACGACCGCGACGTGCGCAGCGCGGCCAGGATACTCCTCGATCTGTACGACCAACTGCACAAAGCCTCCAGCTTGCGGGAGCGGGACGCCAGCGCCACTCATTCCGCCAGAGAGTAAGCAAACACCATGAGCCATATTTTCGATGCCTTGCAAAGAGCGGAGACCGAGAGGTCGGGAGTTGAACTGGACGCGTTCGACCTGCCGACAGAACTGCTGCAGATCACGGAATCGGCGTCGAATCGGCAGGTCGCATTGTCCGATGCGGACACATACGCTGCCGAAGTTCAGAGCGTCGCAGGGGATGCCGGGGTCGTGGAGGAGAGTGCCGGGGCCTCACCAGCTTTGTCGCAGCAATTCGAGTCTTTGCCGGTTACGCTGCGGCCTTACAACAAACTCGTGTCGGTTTCGGAGAAGGAAAGCCTGGCGGCCGAGAAGTTTCGTTTCCTGGCAGTACGTCTCCGGAATATTCAGCAACGCCGGCCGCTCAAACAACTGCTGATCACGAGCACCATGCCGGAGGAAGGCAAGAGCACGGTCGCGGCCAACCTGGCGTGCACCCTGGCGACTCGAAAGCAACAGAAGATTTTGCTGCTAGAGGGCGACCTGCGGCGCCCAACCTTGTTCCAGCAATTTGGATTGAGCAGAGTTACTGGCCTCAGCGAATATCTGCAAGGCGTGGTGACGGCAAGCCTGCCGGTCTACCGACTCGACGCTTTGGGGATCTGGTTTCTGCCTGCAGGAAGGATGCCGCAGAATCCGCTGGAGTTAATGCAGGCCGGCAAACTCTCGCCGCTGATGGACAAGCTGAAAGACTGGTTCGACTGGATCGTGATTGATTCTCCCCCGGTCCTGCCTCTGGCCGACACCAGCGTGTGGACGCGACTGGCCGACGGGATTCTGCTGGTTACTCGGCAAGGAACGACTGACAAAGAACAACTGAAGCGTGGGCTCGAAGCCATCGATTCGTCCAAGTTGCTGGGAGCGCTGGTGAACAGCTCCAGCAATGCAGCCCAGAACGATTACTACCAGCGCTACGGCCCGAGTGCTGTCGCCGCTGAGAACAACAACCCAGCCCTGTAATCAACCAAATCAAACCGTCAAAAAAATGAACAAAATAGGTGGAGAGAATCGTGTACGCGCGAAATTCTGATAACGGCGCAAGTCTTGAGGCTGCTGGAGTGGCCGCTCAGCCGGCCGTAGACCGGGTTGTTTTGAACCACCACGCTTTTCGCCGGCTGATTTCGCTGGAGAGAAAGCGCAGCGAGCGGTCGAGGAAACCCTTCCTGTTGATGCTGCTCAACATGGGCGAAAGCTTGCCCTCCGAGAAGAGCGCGAAGTCGCTGGGGGAGATTCTTGACACCCTTTCCCGCGCGGTCCGCGAGACCGACACCACGGGGTGGTACGAGGACCACTCGACGGTTGGAGTCATGTTTACCGAGATTGGTCACGACGAAGCGAGTACGAGCCTAAATACCTTGACTTCGCGGGTCACGGAGACGCTTCGCAGCAGTTTAACGGTCGAGCAGTTCAACCACATCCGAGTCTCATTCCATATCTACCCGGAAGACTGGGAACAGAACGATCGTCAACCGCCAAGCAACCCGCGGCTATATCCCGACCTCATGCAACGCGAGGAAGCGCGGAAGACTTCTCGCGCCATCAAGCGAGCCATGGACATTGCCGGCAGCCTGGCCGCGCTGGCCGTGCTCTCGCCTGTGTTCCTGATCGTCGCGATTGCGGTCAAGCTGACTTCCAAGGGCCCGGTCTTTTTTCGGCAGCGGCGGGTCGGCCAGTACGGGGTTGCTTTTTCCTTGCTGAAATTCCGCTCGATGTATGACGGCAATCACAGCCATGTGCATCGTGAATATATGCGGCGATTGATTGCCGGCGTCGCCGAAAAACACCCCAGCGACAGTGATGACGGAGGAGTTTACAAGCTGACCGGAGATTCCCGAATCACTGCGGTTGGAGCATTGTTGCGGCGCACCAGTCTGGACGAGTTGCCGCAGTTCATCAACGTGCTGAAAGGTGAAATGTCTTTGGTGGGGCCGCGGCCTCCCATCGATTACGAAGTAGAACGATACGAACTTTGGCATCGTCGCCGGTTGATCGAGGCGAAGCCTGGCATCACCGGGTTGTGGCAAGTCACGGGCCGGAATCGCATCGCATTCGACGACATGGTCCGGCTCGATTTGCGGTATGCGCAACTCTGGTCGCCGTGGGTCGATCTCAAAATTTTGTTGCGCACACCGAAAGCCGTCATCGAAGGCGCACATTAAGTTGAAAGGGTTGCATCCTTATGGCTATCAACGGTAATAACGCACTCGCCAGTTACGATCTGATTCCCCGCCTGTCTCCCGTGCCCGCCAGAAGCACCAGCAGCACGGTCAAGTTCGGGGTGATTGGGTACGGCTATTGGGGACCGAACGTCGTCCGCAACCTGCAAACTACCAGCGGGGCCGAGATTGCTGCGGTGTGCGACCAAAGCTCGGTGGCGCGCCGGAAAGTGCATAAAACGTATCCTCACGTTTATGTTTCGGGGGATTCGTCGGAAATCCTGACCTCGCCTGAAATCGATGCGGTCGCCATTGTCACGCCGGTGTGGACGCACTTCGAGCTGGCCAAGGCGGCGCTGGAAAACGGCAAACATGTGTTCGTCGAGAAGCCCTTCACCAGCAATGTGGCGCAGGCGGAAATCCTGATCGAACTGGCGCAGAAGATGAACCTGAAGATCATGGTCGATCACACCTTCCTGTTCACCGGCGCGGTAAAGAAGATCAAGCAACTGCTGAACGAAGGCCTGCTGGGCAAGCTCTACTACTACGACTCCACGCGCGTTAACCTGGGCCTCTTCCAGCACGACATCAACGTGGTGTGGGACCTTGCTCCTCACGATCTGGCGATCATGGACCATGTGATCGAAGGCAATCCGGAGGCGCTGTCGGCAACCGGGCAAAAACATCTCAACGGATTCGAAGACATTGCCTTCATCACCCTCTACTTTCCCGACCAGGTCATCGCTCACATCAACGTGAACTGGCTCTCGCCGGTGAAGGTTCGGACGACGTTGATTGGCGGCGAAAAGAAAATGCTGGTATGGAATGACCTGGAAGCGGATGAGAAGGTAAAAATCTACGATAAGGGCGTAGACATCAACAATCGCGAAGGAGTGTATGAGTTGCTCGTCAACTATCGCTCCGGCGATATGTGGGCGCCGCAACTGGAGCAGGTGGAAGCACTTCGCCAGGAGCTGGCATATTTCGTCAACTGCATCAGCAGCGGAGCTGACCCGATCAACGATGGAGCCGCCGGTCTGCGGGTGGTCCGAATGCTAGAGGCGGCGAACAAATCGCTGAAGAAGCGCGGTGCGCTGGTTTACCTCTGATTTTCTTCTTCGTCTTCCGTGATTCCGCAACGAAACCCGCGAGCAGTAAATTCTGAGTTGAACCGAATGAATACCAAGACTCTTGAGAACATTGCCGGCGAATATCTCTGCATCGCTGCCGATGTGCGGCTGGGGCGCGGCGTAAAGCTCTCGAAGTTCATCAACCTGTATGGTTGTGAAATCGGGGATGAGTCCAAGATTGGAGCCTTCGTTGAGATCCAGAAAAATGCGACCATCGGGAAGCGCTGCAAAATTTCAAGCCACACTTTTATCTGTGAAGGCGTGACCATCGAAGACAACGTCTTCATCGGACATGGCGTCACGTTCATCAACGACAGCTATCCGCGCGCAACCACGGCCGACGGCGGCTTGCAGACCGAGGCCGATTGGAAGGTTGAGCGGACAGTCATTAAGAAAGGCGCTTCCATCGGTTCTGGTTCGACCATTCTTTCCAATACAACCGTGGGCGAGAACGCGATTGTCGGAGCCGGCAGCGTGGTCACGAAAGACGTCCCGGCCAACAGCGTGGTGGCCGGAAATCCCGCAAGAGTCTTGCGGCATATCGAGCAGCAGTTGGAGATCGCAGAATGAACATGCAGTTGGGCATTCCCTTTCTTGATTTGGTTACTCCTCACGTCGAACTGGAGGAAGAGCTGACGGAGGTCTTCCAGAAGGCGTTGCGGACGGCAGGATTTATCGGCGGCGCGGTCGTGGAGCACTTTGAAAAGTCGTTTGCCGATTTCTGTGGCGCGAATTATGCCGTGGGCGCCAGCAACGGCACCGACGCTCTGCGGTTCGCCCTGATGGCTTCTGGAGTACGGAGTGGCGATGTCGTCGTCACCGTGCCCAACACGTTCATCGCGACAACGGAAGCGATCTCCCAGGCTGGCGCGTTGCCCGAGTTCGTCGATGTCGACGGGCGCACGTACAACATGGATCCGGCGCGGCTTCACGAATATCTGGATAATCAGTGCACCGTGGATTCGTCCGGGCGCCTGATCAGCCGCAGAAGCGGGCGGCCCGTCACCGCCGTGATCCCGGTGCACCTGTATGGGCAAACGGCGGACATGGATCCGATCCTTGAACTCGCGGAACGCTATGGCCTGATCGTGATCGAAGACGCTTGCCAAGCACACGGCGCCGAATATTTTTCGCGCAGACAGAATCGCTGGATGAAGGCTGGCTCGATGGGCCGGGCAGCGGCATTCAGCTTTTACCCCGGGAAGAATCTGGGGGCTTGCGGAGAAGCCGGGGCGGTCACAACGAACGATGCGGCCCTTGCCGCGTCGATCAAAATGCTGCGCGACCACGGCCAGTCGAAAAAGTACTATCACGATGTCGAGGGCTTTAACGGACGGTTGGACGCGATCCAGGCCGGCCTGCTGCAGGTGAAGCTGGGACACCTCGCAAAATGGAACGCACAACGCCGCGATCGTGCCGAGGAATACCGCCGCTTGCTGACGACCGCCGATTGCGCAGTGAATCCCGTGCACGAGCCTTCTTACTCGAAGGCGGTGTATCACCTCTACGTAGTTCGGGTCGACGACCGCGAAGGCTTGATGGACCACTTAAAGAACCAAGGCATCGGAACCGCAATCCACTACCCAATTCCGCTGCACTTGCAAAAGGCGTATGCGTCGTTGAACTACGGCATAGGAGACTTTCCGGTCACGGAGCAGGCTGCCCCCGAGATCCTCTCACTGCCGATGTTTCCGCAGCTCACCGCCGAGCAGCAAGCTCGCGTCGTCGCAGAAATTCGCAGCTTCACATCTCTGAAGACGCGCCGTCCCGTCGAGACCGAGTCCGTTCCAGTCGCTGTCGCGGAAGAAATGGCATAGCTGCGATATTTGCTTTTTCCTCGTTTTCCGAATCTAGCTTCTCTAAGAACAGGAACAGGCCAACATGAAACTGTCAGTCATTGGCGCAGGCTACGTCGGTCTCACAACCGCCGCCTGCCTGTCGCAAATCGGGCACGACGTATTCTGCAGCGAGAGCGATCTCGATAAACTCGGGAAGCTGCAAAATGGCGTGCTGCCACTTTTTGAGCCAAATCTCGAGGCCGTGGTCAAAGCTGCGCGGGAAAATGGCCGGCTGCGCTTCGGCTCGACCGAAGAGGCCATTGCCTGGGGAGAAGCGATCTTCATTTGTGTCGGCACTCCACCCCTAGCAAACGGCGATGCAGACTTGTCGGCCATCGAAGCCGTCGCGCGCATGATCGCGAAACGCGCGACCGGCTACCGCCTGATCATCGAGAAAAGTACGGTACCGGTTCAGACCGGGGCGCAGTTGCGACGGCATTTGTCGGTGCATAGCACCAACGGTTTGTGCTACGACGTGGCGTCGAACCCAGAGTTCCTGCGGGAGGGATCGTCGGTTGAGGATTTTCTGCATCCGGACCGCATCGTCATTGGAGTAGATTCGCCGCGCGCCGCTGATCTACTGCGAGAGATCTATCAACCGATTCTAGATCAGAAATTCGCTTGCCCGGTTCACGAGGGATGCGGGAAGCGCAAAGAACCAGTTTTCCTGATCACCGATACCGGCTCGGCAGAACTCATCAAGCATGCTTCCAATTCGTTTCTGGCCATGAAGATTTCGTTCATCAACATGGTCGCCAACCTGTGCGAGGCTGTGGGCGCCGACGTTACCAAGGTCGCGCAGGGGATGGGGCTTGATCCCCGAATCGGACCTGCGTTTCTGAGTCCCGGAATCGGCTTCGGAGGGTTTTGCTTCCCGAAAGACGTGCAGGCGTTCATCCGAATTGCGGAAAAATCCGGCTGTGATTTCTCCTTGCTGAAGGAAGTCGAAAAGATCAACCAGCACCGCGTAGAGCGCTTCGTCGAGACGATTCGCCGGGAACTCTGGGTGGTCCGGGGCAAGAAAATTGCGCTGTGGGGTCTGGCCTTCAAGCCCAACACCGACGACGTTCGCTTCGCACCCGCAATCGCGCTGGCCAAAGCCCTGCTGGCCGAAGGCACCTCGGTGCGCGCTTATGATCCGCAAGCTATGGCGAAAGCCAAAGCGGACATTTCCCAAATCACGTACTGCGCCGATGCCTACGAAGCCGCGCTCGGCGCCGACGCGATCCTGATCGTGACCGAATGGGAAGAATTCCGGCAGGTGGATTGGAATCGTCTACTTTCGCTTGTCGAACAACCCCTCGTCATCGACGGCAGAAACGTCTTCGACCCAGAAAAAATCAGCGGGCAGGGATTCCGCTATGTCAGTGTAGGCCGCAGCGACGCCTCGCCCTCGCGCCCGAACCTGGGGGCTCAGCCGCAAGCGTCGTTGCCACAATCGTCTTTTCAAACTGAAAAAGACGTTCAGCCGGTGGCGCTCTGATCGGCGACTACCGACTCATCATTCATATGGAACTGCGCTTCGATCGCCTGATCACGCTTTATCTGGCTTCTCCCTATCTGCAGCTGGTGCGGGGCAGGAAACGCTCGATCCCAATCCTGATGTACCACAGCATCACCGACCAGGACGATTCGAAGCTGCATCCGTATTACCGGACCACAACCACCCCCGCGATGTTCGCCGCACAATTGCAGCTTTTGCAAGATGCGGGCTACACCACTTGCACCCTGGCAACCGCGGTGAACTCTTTGCAGTTCGAAACGTCAACCTCAGCGAAGCCGGTGGTGATTACATTCGATGACGGCTATGCCGATTTTCAGCGCTACGCCTTCCCTCTCTTGCAGCAACACGGATTCAGCGCCACGGTTTTCCTGCCGACCGCTTACATTGGCGACGGCCCGCTGCACTTCAAAGGAAAAGACTGCCTGACCTGGGCCCAGGTTTGCGAGCTACAGCGGCACGGCATTTCGTTCGGCTCGCACACGGTGACGCATCCCTGGCTGCTCGAACTGAGCGTTCGAGAAATCCGGGACGAAGTAGTGAATTCCAAACTGACGATCGAGGAAAAGCTGGGTTGCGCGGTTGACTCCTTCGCCTATCCCTATGCCTTTCCGCAAACCGACACCGCATTCAAGAAAACACTGCATAGTCTGCTGCAGGAGGCTGGTTATCAGAATGGGGTTTGCACAACTGTGGGCCGGGCGTCGCGGGGCAGCGAGCCGCTGTTTCTGGAGCGCCTGCCGGTAAATTCTTGCGACGACAAAGCGTTATTCGAGGCCAAGCTGGCCGGCGGCTACGATTGGATTGCACAAACCCAACAAGTTTCCAAAATGGTAAAAGCCCGGCTGCGTGGCTTGCTGGGCAGAAGCAAACCTCGCGTTTCCAACGAGTTCCCCGGTGTGCGCGCCCACTCGCAGGAATCGGGCCATGCACCTCCGGGACCTGTTCGCAGCGAATCCCAGTCGTTATAACGGAAATGTCATCCAGTAGTAGATCGTGAGCCATCCCCCTACTGGCGTCGATGTTACCGACCAGCGGGCTCGCAGCAAGATCCGGGCCCAGCACACGATTCGTGGAGGAACGCGTGACCGGGCCCCGCAACTTAGCACTCGCATGCATGCTTGTCGTTCTTAGCGCAGCTTTTTGTACCGCCAACGACGTATACTTTGCGCAGTCCGCAACTGGCGGCGGTACGGGTACAAGTTGCGCGACGGCGGAATCCGTCGCCACGTTTAACAATTCAGGGCAAGTTGCAGGCAATACTTACCACTTGTGCGGAACGGTAACGACCGCGCTTACTCCAACTTCAAGCGGCACGAGCAGCAGTCCGATCACGCTTCTGTTCGACGCGGCGTCGGGCGGAAACATCTCTATGCCAGCGCTTCCATCAACAGGCGGAATCAACCTCGCAGGATTGAGTTACTGGACCATTGATGGCGGCACTGCCTGCGGTCGCGGTACGTCCTGTGCGGCCAATTTAAGCGGGACCGGGATTATACAGGGTCTCTGCAACGCTTCTCCGGGCACGGTTATCAGCGGTTGCAGTGCGATCACGCAGTCGGCCAGCGCTGGAATCAATCTCGGAAGCGGCGGCAGCAACATTGAAATACGGAATCTGCTGATATTGAACATGTATCAGAGAACATCTACATCGGATGACAACGAGAATGGAGGAGAGTGGAATTCCTACGGCATCGTCAACTCAACTCCCGGCTCTGGAAGTAACATATTGATTCACGATCTTACCGTGAGTTATGCACACGCATTGATTCAACTCTCGCCTACGATTGGAGCCAATAACTGGCAGCTCTACAATACCCTTCTTCAAAATGCCGCCTGGATGACGTTCTTCGCTACTTTTGACCCGTCAGAGTTCGGTGCGGGAGCGGCCACGAATCTGGATATCTACAACAATGAAGTGATAATTGGCAGTGCTTGGGGTTCATGGCCACAATCCTCAAATTTCCACGTTGATGGCATCTTTGTCGTGGGAGATTGCCCCGGCGGTGCTTCTTCATGCGCTCAGAGCTCGGCTTCTTACTTCGATGGCGTGTACATATACAACAATTACATTCATGGAAATTGGGGAACAGTGAGTGGCAACACGCTATGTGGAACCGGGTTCATTTACGAGAACCAAAATCTGGAAAATGTATACATTTTCAATAATATTTTTTCGATCACTAATGGCGGGTACGCATGTAACGGCCTTATTGCTACGGGATATGGAAACACAAGCCAATACATGTTTAACAATACTTTCATAGGAACTAGCACCGCCTCGGGAGGCGCTTGGGCGATGGGGGATGCGGGAACCAACGCGGCCAATTCGACGACGGCTGAGAACAACGTTGTATCTACTATGGTCGCCGGATGGCTCTACCAAGATGACACCGGAGCCGCTATAGCCCTTATAGATTACAACGACTGGTACAATCTTAGTGGAAACGGCCAAGCATCGGCATGGCAGGTTGCCTCTCTGGCGCCAACAACGTTCACAGCGTGGAAGCTGTGCACAGGGTGTGTCGCTTCTGGATCCCCTGATGTTCACGGTACGTCGGGAAATCCTCTATTAACCTCGGATTTTCATTTGACCAACAGCTCGTCGGCGGCGTGGCAGGCAGGCGCTAACCTCTATTCGACTTGCAACGGGAAGCCAAATCCCGGCATCGGAGCGCTCTGCTTCGACGCCGCGGGGGTAGCGAGACCTGCTACCGGATCATGGGACATGGGAGCATACGAAGACTCCGCCAGTAACGCGCCGGCACCTCCAACCGGGCTAAGCGCAGTCGTGCAATAGAAGAACTTAGTTCACTAAGGGCGTCATACGTCGATCTTGACGTGGTATGTACGTCCCGAGCAAATTTGCGGCGGAATGGTACCCCTACCTCGACGGATCGTCTGACACCAGGCGAACACTCCTAAATAGACGCGCGACGAAAAGATAACAAAGTGCCAGACACAAATACACCCGCTGCGCCCCATTCCGATCGGCATCTCGCCACGACGATTGGAAAAGGTACGCTTTTCGGCATCGTAGCTAGCGGTGCGCAAATTGGTACCCGGCTGATCACCGTTCCTGTGGTGATTCATCACCTCGGACTTGGCGGATATGGAATCTGGTCGATAATCATGGTCACCGCCGCATATATGCGGTTTGGAAGTGCGGGCATCAAGTCCGCATTTCAGAAATACGTCGCTGAGGCGACAGGAAACGGCGACTTTGAGAACGCAAATAAATTGGTTAGCACAGGAAGCATCAGCATGTTGGTGCTCTCGATAGTGGGCCTGATACCAGTGGGTTTGCTCTCCCAAAAGTTGGCGAGAGCAGGCGGTGTCCCACCCGAATTTGTTTCTGCGGCTGCTTCCTCGATCACAATCCTCGCGTCCATTTACGTGGTCTCAAATTTCGGAGCTGCCTTTGAAGCGATTGTGATGGGGGGGCATCGGGTTGATCTAACCAGAAAGTACAGCACCGTCTTAACCGTTTGCGAGGCCGTTGTAATTATCACGATGCTCTACTTTGGTTATGGCCTGGTTGCGATGACTCTGACCATGGGCACATCCGAGCTGATTTACATTTTCCTTTGCTATCGCGCCTCACACCGGATCGTTCCCGAGATGCACATCAGCATCGCAAACTTCACAACGAGTGTCTTCCGCGAACTGCTCCGTTTTGCCGGAAGCTACCAATTGGTGAATATGCTGGAGTTGGCGTACGGATCAATTTTGCCGATTGTTATCTTGAAATTCTTTGGGGCTGAAGCGGCAGGAGTTTTTGCGGTTGCTGGTCGCGTGGTAACATCCGCATTGATTGCTCAGGATGCTCTGGTTCTTCCGATTCTATCAGGAGGAACTATGGTCTTCGCATCGGGCTCAGCCGAACAGATACGGCTGTTTCTCACAAAGTCATTCAAGGCCACTTTGGCCGCGGCCTTGCTGCCTCTATCGTTTGTGGCAGCATTTGGCACTTCGGTGATTTTTGCCTGGACGGGCGAGATCAATGCAAAGTTTCAAGTAACCCTGTGGCTGGGGGCATTGGCTGCTCTTTTCAAGGCCATTTCGCTTCTTCAACTTATCCTCTATCGCGCTTCGGGCCGAGCTTTATTGGATAACATTCGCCAGGGTCTGCGAATTGCAGCAATGCTCGGTGTAGCGTTCGCAGGACGCGGCATTGGCTTCGATGGGGTTCTCATCGGTATGGCGACGGCCGAACTCGTCGGAGTAGTGTTCATGTTTTTCGCGATGGCCGCAACTTTCCGTGCGTTTGATGCCGGAGCACTGGTGCGCGACACCTTGCGGATTTTGTGTTGTGCTGCACTAGTCATAGGCGCAGGTATGCTCGCGGCAATGCTTCCAATGCCGTGGAACTTGACGGAACGCCTTGCAGCGACGGTTAAGCTGGCCCAGATCGCGCTTGGATGTTTGATCGCTGCCTGGCCGGCATTGCTTATCACAAACTCGATCTCCAATGCAGAGAGGCAAACCGTTCGAGCTCTCATGCCACATCGAAGGGCAGCATTAGCCGTTGGTAAATAAAAAGCAATGAATACAACCGGGTCATCAATACGGCCGACCGCAAATTCGGCGACGAACGTGCAGGGAGGGAAGACATTTTATGCCGAAGATCCTCTTCTCCTTCTTGCCGATCTGTGTACCAAGTTAAGAACTCTGTGGATGCGTGCTACATATCCATTTGCCAGATTTGGCCAGGGCGTTTCGCTCCATTATTCATGTGACATCCGGCGATCTGCTGCCGACCGAATCCAAATTGGCAACTCTGTTTACATTGCTCCGCAAGTGTGGCTCAACATCCCGGAACGCGGGACTGCCGCAGCAGCCGCCATCATCGTTGATGATGGTTGCAAGATTGGCCGTCGCTGCATGATCTCGGCCAAGAATCTCGTTCATCTCGAAAACGATGTGTTATTAGGCCCGTCTGTGCTAATCACCGACCACAGCCATCAATTCTTAGACCTCGAACTGCCTATTCATACCCAAGGACTCACTCCAGGCGGTACGGTTCGAATCGAACGGAACTGCTGGCTTGGCCACGGAGCAGCTGTGGTCTGCACCTCGGGTGACCTGGTAGTTGGACGAAATAGTATCGTCGGCGCAAATGCAGTTCTCACAAGCAGCGTTCCGCCTTTCAGTGTGGTAGTTGGAAGTCCCGCCAGGGTAGTCCGGCGATACGATGCAAAGCTGGAGCGATGGGTCAAGGCATCTGAGGATCTGACCCCTATGCTCCTTCAAACTTTCTGATTTAAGTTAACCATGTTCCTGCTAGCCATTGTCAGCCCCGAAGTTGGGCTCGCACATCATTTGTTATTTGGAGCGGGCGGAGAAACATCCGTTCATCCAGCGGTCTTGGTCGCTACTGGCTTGGCAATCGTGCTGATGTTTGCGTTGCCGCGCAAGCTCGTCATTGCGCCTCTGCTTTTCTTGTCGCTATTAAGCCCACTCGGGCAGCGGTTTATGATTGGCCCCTTCCATTTCCAGATTTTCAGAGCATTAGTGGCGTTCGCTCTAATTCGCCTGATCTGGCAGATGTACGGTGCCGAGGGAGGATCATCACGAATCAAGTTCAATGCTGCTGACAAGGCGGTAATTTACTATGCGCTTGCGTGCATCGTTTGCTACACCTTGCTGTGGCAGGATAGTTCGGCGTTCTTCGATGAAGTCGGCAAGGCCTACAACGTCATCGGGTTCTATTTTGTTTTCCGATTCTTCATCCGTGATCGGGCAGATGTCGAGCGCACGATAAAAATGTTGGCCTTCGCAGCGCTGCCAATAGCTGCTGTCATGCTGAACGAGCAAATCACAGGGCGAAACATCCTGTCCGTTTTTGGGGGGGTACCCCAGTTTTCGGCGATGCGAGACGGATACCTTCGATCACAAGGACCCTTCAGCGTCTATTTAACAGCCGGCGCTTTTGGTGCAACTCTGCTTCCGCTGTTCCTATGCTTGTGGCACAGAAACGGATCGCGAATGGTGGCAGCTCTCGGAATTATTGCGGCCCTCACAATTACGATCACTTCGCGGACCAGCACAGCCATTTCCGCGTGTCTCGCTACCTTGGTTGGCATCGGCATTTGGTCTTTGCGCGGCAAAATGCGCTTTGTCCGCTGGAGTGTTGTGCTGGTGCTTGTGGCTCTGCACTTGGTAATGAAGGCTCCAGTTTGGGCTCTGCTTGCAAAAGTCGATATCGTCGGGGGTTCCACCGGTTGGCACCGTTTCAAAATCGTCGACAATTGCATTCGTCACTTCTGGGATTGGTGCCTGCTCGGTTCCAACAACTACTGGACTTGGGACGGCGGCGATGACATGTGGGACTTGGCCAACCAGTACGTATGGATTGCGGAAAGCACAGGCCTTCTGTCGCTGATTTTCTTCCTGAGGCCCATCGTCTATTGTTTTGGGCAAGTGGGCAAGGCCAGAAAGGCCGCACAACACAACCTCGCGCAGCAGTGGTTTCTGTGGCTACTTGGGGTTGCCTTATTTTCGAACCTCATTGCGTTCGTAGGAATCGCCTATTGTGACCAGACCTTCATTCCATGGTACGCATTGATTGCAATGATCATTGCTGCAACGTCATCCCAGCCCAAAGGAGTCGCAGGTTCAACGAGTGCGAACACGGCAGATCAGAAGCTCCTGAAAGCTGAATTTGAGGCAGTCTCGAAGTCTCAGCCAATAGGCGTCGCTCTGCTTGGCCCTGCTTAAGAGTATGCGAATTAGTACCGAAGTTCCGGAGCTGGATATCCGTCAACGAGCCGAGCCTGCCGAAATTCGGATTGCGCGCTCGATCGCCGAGATCGAAGCGCTGCGCGAGTGTTGGTCGAATTGGCCAGGTCACCGGGACTCCGATATTGACTTTTACCTAATGATTCTGAATTCGTACCCAGATGTAGTCCGTCCTCATGTTGTAGTCCTGTACCGAGACGGTGAGCCAGAATCGATCCTGATTGGCCGCCTAGAGAAAAAGCACATTGCTTTCAACATCGGATATCTTCGCCTACCCAGGGTTCGTGCCCGATGTTTGACGTTCGTTTACGGGGCTATCCACGGCAAGAACTCCGCTGAGAACATTAAACTCCTAGTTCACTCCATATTAGACTCTTTAGACAATGAAGAGGCGGATCTTGCATTTCTGGAGTTTGTACCTCTCGGGTCATCACTATACGGCCTCGCTCTGAACCTTCCCGGAGTGTTCGGGCGCGACATCCTTCCTAGTGTTCAGGCACACCATCTACTGGCGGTTCCACAAAGAATTGAGGACGTATATTGTCAGATGTCGGCGAAGCACCGAAAGAACTTGCGAAGAGAGATTAAGCACCTGCTCGGGGGCACCGCCAAAGCCAGAATAGTTTGCTTCCGAGATGAATGTGAACTCGGCCGCCTGTTCCAGGATGCTGAAGCGATAGCCAGAACAACTTATCAACGCGGGCTCGGAACTGGATTCGCCGACAACGCACTGATACGAAAGCGTCTAGAGCTGGGAGCCCGCAAAGGGTGGCTTCGGGCTCACCTACTGTACATCTCCGACCGCCCGGTCGCATTCTGGATTGGCATGCTGTACAACCATACCTTCATCAGCGAGTATCTGGGCTATGATCCAGAATTTCGCCGGCTTTCTCCAGGGATGGTTCTCATTATGAAAGTGATAGAAGATTTTTCCGGACAAACTGATGGAGGGCTAGTCACGGAGCTAGATTTCGGACTCGGAGACGCTGAGTATAAAGCGGCGCTCTGCAGCAAAACATGGCTAGAAGCACCCGTGCACATATTTAGCTCCACGCCAAGAGGTCTTCTCCTCAAGTTCCTGAGGCTCATGACGAGAACAGCAGACGTGTGCGCAAGAAAAGTCCTGACCTCTACGAACATGCTTCCCAAACTAAGACGCATATGGCGAGATCGCCTGTCAAGACACGAGCAACATCAGCAACTTCCAGGCGAGGCAGAGATTGTCGCCGTTGCGCCTTCGGAAGTGCCGCCATCAGTGGCTAACTAGCTCAGCTCATAAAGAGGAAAAGACAACCATGAAGCTATCGATCGTCATTATCTGCTGGAATGATTGGAACGTCATCGAGAACTGCTTGCAATCGATTTTCAAGAACACTCACCGGATCGAGTTTGAGGTGATTGTCTCGGACAATGGATCGACCGATGGATCTGTTGAGAAAGTCCGGCAGCAGTTTCCTGGCGCACGCATCATCGAAAACGGAGCGAATTTGGGTTTTGCGAAAGCAAATAACATCGGCATTCGCGCTGCCCGAGGCGAATACGTTCTTATTCTAAATCCCGATACAATCATTCACGAAGGTTCGCTCGATCGATGGATTGATTTTGCTGAGTGCCATCCCGAAGCGGGCGCGTTCGGCTGCCGTGTCCACAACCCAGACGGCAGCTATCAGCGATCTGGCAGGCCTTTTCCTACGATCTATCGTTACGCGATTTCGGCTCTCGGATTGCGTTTTCTGGGACACCTGAAGGGACTTGTTCTGTTAGACGAATACGAAGGGTGGAAGGGCGACACGGAGCGCGAGGTGGACTGGCAGTCGGGAGCATGTCTGATGGTTCGGCGCGATTTGCTCATCCAACTGGGGGGTTTTGACGAGCAATTCTTCTACCAGTTCGAGGAGGTAGATTTGTGTCGACGTGTATGGGGCTCCGGATACCGAATTCGCTTTACCCCGACAGCATCGATAACTCATCTGGGTGGGCAGTCTGTAAATAGATTTCCAGTGCGCTTTGCGGTCGAAATCTGCAGAAACGGTTATCGCTATTTTTACAAACACTATGGTCGGAGGGGTGCCCGCCAATATCGACGGGTGATGCTTCTGCGGCTGCGAATTCGACAGCTGGGTTACGGTTTACTGAACCTGTTCCGACCTACTGATACGTTGAAAGGTCGTTTGGAAATGTATCGCACGACCATTCGCTGGAACCAAGCCCTTGACCCGATCGAATTCGTGCAACACGGAACTGAGCAACCCATCGAACAAATTTCGTTGCAGACAACCTGAAACTTGAATGCAATCCTGTTTTTCGCTTTCCAAACTTCCGAAGGGACTCGACATGAACAAAAGCATAAAATCTCTGGTTACAGGCGGCGCCGGATTTATGGGATCCCACGTGGCTGAGCACTTGCTTCGCCTGGGCCATGATGTGATCGTTTTAGATGATTTGAGCGGAGGATTTCGCGAGAACGTTCCCGAAGGGGCAACCTTTTTAGAAGGCTCTATTCTCGATCATGGCCTTGTTGATCTTCTGTTCGATCACCATCGGTTCGACTGTGTGTACCACTTGGCAGCCTACGCTGCCGAGGGCCTCAGCCACTTCATCAAGCGCTTTAACTACAACAACAATCTCATCGGCTCAATTAACCTCATTAACGCCGCCGTCAACCACAATACAAAGCGCTTTGTGTTTACGTCTTCGATTGCCGTCTACGGAGCCGTCCAAAGCCCGATGTCCGAAGATATGATTCCAGTGCCGGAAGATTCCTATGGCATCAGCAAGCTTGCGGTTGAGCAGGAACTTCGCGTGAGCCACGAGATGTTCGGTTTGGACTACGTGATCTTCCGTCCACACAACGTTTATGGCGAACGGCAAAACATTGGAGATCGTTACCGCAACGTCGTCGGCATCTTCATGAACCAACTGTTGCGCGGCGAATCTATGACCGTCTTCGGGGATGGTACACAACAGCGGGCGTTCACTCACATCGACGATGTCGCGCCAATCATTGCCAAGTCTGGCGAGTTATCAAGCGCCAAGAACCAAATCTTCAATATCGGAGCTGACACTCCTTACAGCGTGAGCGAACTAACTGAAATCGTAGCTCAGGCGATGGGATACCCCTGCAAAGTCAACCATCTGGATGCGCGCAACGAGGTCAAAATCGCGTTCTCAGATCATTCCAAGGCAGAGCGGGCATTCGGCGCACGCGATAAAACCTCACTCCGTGAGGGTATTGAGAAAATGGCCGCATGGGTTCGAGCACACGGTGCTCGCGAAAGCAATATCTTCGATGGCGTCGAAATTGTAAAGAATATGCCGCCAAGCTGGGCTCGGGTCATGGCGGTTAAAGTCTAGTTGAGATTCAGAGATCCTTTCAAACTCCCACGACATGAACGCACGAAACAGAAAATACGTGGTCATCACCCCTGTGCGGAATGAGGAAAGCTTTCTTCCGGCAACGATTGAGAGCATGATTTGTCAGACGATTCTGCCCCAAGAATGGGTCATCGTAGACGACGGCTCGAAAGACAATACAGGAAAGATCATTGACGACTGCGCAAAGCGTTACCCGTGGATTCGCGCCGTCCACCGCCACGACCGCGGATTTCGGAAATCCGGCGGGGGTGTAGTGGAAGCGTTCAACGACGGCTATCGTTCCCTCACCTGCAAGGGTTGGGACTTCATCGCTAAATTCGATGGCGACCTGACCTTCGAACCAGACTATTTCGAAAAGTGCATCGAAGAATTTGAAATTGATTTTCGACTAGGCGTAGGTGGTGGCGTAATCTGCAATATGGTCGACGGCATCAAGCAGGTCGAGGAAGCCCCTCGATTTCATGTTCGGGGCGCGACCAAGATTTATCGCAAGGCATGTTGGGACGGCATTGGTAGCCTGTGGCCGGCTCCCGGCTGGGACACAATGGATGAAGTCAAAGCCAACTCCCTCGGGTGGACTACAAAAAGCTTTCGCCAACTCCAACTCACCCATCATCGTCCCACCGGCACAGCGGACGGACTTTGGGGCGGCTTCGTGAAATATGGACGGGCAAATTACATTTGCGGTTACCACCCTTTGTTCATGCTTCTCAAATGTTTGCGACGGCTCAAACAAAAACCACATGTTTTAGGCTCTCTCGCCTTACTCTACGGATACGTCACCGGTTATCTGTCGCGAGTCCCCCAAGTCGCTGACCCCATGGCCATCAAGTACCTGCGGCGCCAACAGATTAACCGCCTTCTTGGGCGCCCCAGTATTTGGCAATAGTATACGGCCTTCAAATGCTGACGACAGTACATAGAACAGTGAGGTTTATGTGTGCGGCATCTGTGGAAAACTAAATTTTGAGCAGCAACGAAATGTACCCACTTCCCTAATCAGAAAGATGGCGGACACCCTATACCACCGAGGACCGGACGACGGTGGCTATTATGTCTCAGGTCAACTCGGGCTCGGCTTCCGAAGGCTATCCATCATTGATGTTAACAATGGCCACCAGCCAATGTGCAATGAAAACGGATCGATATGGATAGTGTTCAATGGCGAAATTTATAACTATCAAGAGCTTCGCGAAGTGCTGGTGACACAGGGGCATATTTTTCGCACAGAAACGGACACAGAAGTGATCGTTCATCTTTACGAAGAGTTCGGTGAAGCGTGCGTCGATAAGCTGCGAGGGATGTTCGCATTCGCGATTTGGGATGCGCCTAATAGAGAACTATTTTGTGCGAGAGATCGTTTGGGAATAAAGCCTTTTTACTACTTCCTCAATGACACAAGCTTTATCTTTGGCTCGGAGATCAAAGCGATTCTGGTGGATCCGGAGGTTCAGCCGGACATTTGTCCGAAGGTGATCGACAGATTTTTTACCCTTTACTATAACCCGGGCCAAGAAACACCATTCCGCAACGTTTATAAGCTGGCGCCAGGATCATGTATGCGCGTGAAGGATGGGAGTGCCGAGATAAAGCAATACTGGGATTTGCGGTTCGACAATACGGACCAAACACTACAAGACGCCAAAGAAGAGCTCGTCACCCTATTGGATGAAGCGGTGCGACTGCACATGATAAGCGATGTTCCGGTGGGCTTTCTTTTAAGTGGTGGAGTAGATTCGACCGCGATGATGAGCTTTGCTGTAGGAAAAAGTGACCACTCGCTCAATAGTTTCACGATAGGATTTTCAGATCCGGAAGTGGTGGACGAGCGCCCTTACGCGCGTCTCGCCGCCGCTCGGTATGGAGCCGCATACCACGAGTTGACTATAAGTGCAAGGGAATTTGCAGATTTTATGCCGAAGTACGTTTGGCATATGGAAGAGCCCGTGAATGAGCCAACCGCCATAGCTCTTTACTATGTCTCAAGACTCGCGAAGGAGTACGTCAAAGTGCTGATTTCGGGCGAGGGTGGAGATGAGGCCTTCGCTGGCTATCCGAATTACAGAAATGTCCTTTGGTTGGAGCAGTTGAAGAAGGTTCTTGGACCATTGACAGGGGGGCTGTCCTCATTGTTACGGCTCGTCAATCGAGCTGCACATTCGGATCGGATAAAGAAGTATTCGCATATGATGAGTGCGCCTCTGGAGTCCTATTACTATAGTCGCATTTCGGCTCCTAGCACATTTTTCAATAGCCCAGAGTGCGAGCTTTATTCGGACGACTTTGCAGACCTTGTTGACAAAGACTTTTCGTTACGACCAATAAGACAGTATTTAAGCGACAGTGTTGGATGCGGTGTCGTCAATCGGATGTTGTATGTGGACACAAAGAGCGCACTACCGGATGACTTACTGTTGAAGGCGGACAAGATGACAATGGCGAACTCCGTCGAACTGCGGGTCCCGCTTCTTGATCACAAGCTTCTAGAGTTCGCTGCGCGCCTGCCGGAAAGTTTCAAAGTACGAGGATTCACAACCAAATTCATTGCAAAGTCAGCCTTGCGTGATCGGGTTCCGAGAGAGATATTACAACGCAAGAAAGTTGGGTTTCCGGTGCCTTTTGGATCTTGGTTTAAGAACGAGCTACGAGGTTTTATTTCCGACGTCTTGCTAGACCGACAGACGCTATCACGAGGTTATTTCAAAAAGGCTGCCATCGAAGGTATCGTGGCGGAGAATCGACGATCGGGGCAATTCTCAAAGGAGATTCTTTCCCTTTTGTCGCTTGAGCTTTGGCATCGCGCTTTCTTTGTCAGTAACAGGATGGATACATCGCTTCCCACTCTATCTGTGGCTGGGCTAAGCGAAAGAGCGTAAGTGCCATTGCCTCAATTTTCAGCGTTGTTGAAAAGGACACAACCAATGCTCAAACGACTTGTTAATCTCACAGGTAGCATTATTCTTCGGATCGCCGACGGAGTGCATGAAAGCTTTTGCCGCTTTTTTGGCCGGCCACTTCCACGGCAATGCGTGGTGCTCGCCTATCACTCCGTTCCTGCAAAGCAACGTGATCTGTTTGTCCAGCAGATGGAGATGCTGCAGCGGCAAGCCAAGATCGTGCATGCCGATATAGACACTCTTCCAGAACAAAGCGGACACTATGTGGCGATTACATTTGATGATGGCTATGACGACATCGTGGAGAACGCCTTGCCTGAACTGCGCGAGCGCAACATGCCTTCTACCGTGTTCATCATCACGGAACTTCTGGGATGCAAGCGCAATTGGGAGCACCGCGGGGGAGAAGACACGTCGGATGTGAGTCTGATGTCGACGGAGCAGTTACGGCAACTGCCTTCCGACCTGGTGCGGATCGGTTCGCACACGATGAATCATGCGTTCCTCCCTAAGCTGGAGTTGGGCAAACTGCAGGAGGAACTGGCAGGATCGCGAGCCAAGCTGGAGAACCTTCTTAACTGTGACATCAAGACATTCGCCCTGCCCTATGGAGCTTACAACGATACTGTTCTTCGCATCTGCCGCGATGCGGGGTACGAGCGTGTTTTCACCGGTCTGCCTGTATTCGCTTTCAGCGAACCCAAAGAGTTCCTAACCGGCCGCGCGGTTGTGGGTTTGACAGACTGGCCGATTGAGTTTCGCCTGAAAGCAGCCGGGGCCTACCGCTGGCTTCCCTGGGCTTACTCCCTGAAGCGCCACATTATCTCGGCGGTGCGAGGCCGGCGTTCCCAGACTGCTCCTGCTTACAACTAAACCTCGAAGAACTCGGAGAGCGCGTATGCCGGAGTCAACCATGTTGCAGACCGTTAACCCAGAAAGGAATGTTTTGATGGATCAGAGGATTGCCGAGGTCTTCGACACGGTTTTTCAGGTTCCACCGGAGCAAATCACCGACGCTCTCGCGCCGCAGGACGTAACTGGATGGGATTCTCTGGGCCACGTCCGCCTGGTGGCGCAGTTGCAGGAACAGTTCGGCGTGCAGTTTGAAGTCGATGAAATCATGCGCATGGAAAATGTCGGGGAAATCAAGAAGATTCTGGCGGCGCGAGCTTGAGATGAATGTCTTCGATTATTTGATGGACAATCGGGCCGCGGATGCCGACGCGGTCCTGTTCACGCCCGCCGGAGAGCATTCTTACGGCGAGTTGCGCCAGGCTGCCGAGGCGATGTCCCGGTTCTTGATTTTGTCCGGCATGCAAAAGGGTGATCGGGTGCTGCTGCTTGCCGACAATTCCTTTTTCTGGGTTGCGTGTTATCTCGGAACCCTGCGGGCAGGCGGTGTGTCGGTACCACTGGCTCCCAATGTCAGTGACGAGGATCTCAAGTTCATCATCGGCTCCTGCGATGTACGATTCGCGCTCGTTCACGGCAGAGCGACGGGCAGCCAACTGCTGCTCTTTCCGACCGGCTGCAAGGTTGTGCTGGAGAGTACAGCGAAATTGCCCGAGGGATTTGTGGGCGATTCCGTAAGTTTCAGCGACGTGCTGGCGTCGTCATCCGACGTGGGCTCCTGGCCCAAAATCGATGAACTGAAAGATCTTGCGGCGATTATGTTTACCTCGGGGTCGACCAGCAAGCCGCGGGGAGTGATGATCTCGCACCACAACATCATCTGTAACACGTCGGCGATCGTGCAGTATCTGGAACTGGCGGCGCAGGACCGGATGATGGTGGTTCTCCCTTTCTTCTACTGTTTCGGAACCTCTCTTCTGCACACGCATCTTCGAGTGGGCGGTTCGCTGGTTCTTGATCCGCGATTCATGTTTCCCGACAAAGTGCTGGTGCGGATGCAGGAGACGCGATGCACGAGCTTTGCCGGTGTTCCGAGCCACTATCAGATTCTGTTGCGGAAATCCAGCTTCACTAAGATGCAGTTCCCCGATCTTCGCCGTTTACAGCAGGCCGGTGGCAAACTCGCCGACGCTCTAATTCGCGAACTGCGCGAGACTGTGCCGATGACGAAATTATTTGTCATGTATGGACAGACAGAAGCGACGGCAAGGCTTTCCTATCTGCCGCCGGATCTGCTGGACAACAAGCTTGGTTCCATCGGCAGGGGATTACCGGGCACGCGACTCAAGGTTGTCGACGAAGACGGGAACCCGGTCCTTCCGGGGCAAGTGGGCGAAATTGTTGCCCAGGGCGGCAACGTTGCACTGGGATATTGGGAAGCCGACGACGAGGATCAAGGCGCATTCCGGAACGGTTCGCTCTACACGGGTGATCTCGCTACTGTGGACGAGGACGGTTTCATCTTCATCGTCGACCGCTCGAAGGACATTCTCAAGTGTGGGGGAAAGCGGTCGCCATGCCGCGAAGTCGAAGACGCTCTTTTGGAGTTCGACGATCTGGTCGAAGCGGCGGTGATCGGAGTGCCGGACGATCTTCTCGGCGAGGCGGTCAAGGCCTTTGTGGTTCCCAGGCAGAATGGCGGACAGGTGATCGAGCGGCTGAACGCATTTTGTCTGCAGCGCTTGCCTGCGCATCTGGTTCCGAAAGAAATCGTCGTGTTGGATGAGCTTCCCAAAGGCAGCGGCGGCAAGATATTGAAGCCCGCCTTGAGGATGGTGAGTTAGCCGTGACTTCTTGCGCCCACGAAATTCTGACTCCGGCGGCTGAGATCAAGGATTTGATCCAAAGCCGACAGTATGCAATGACCTACGCGGAAAAGCGGGCCCGCCTGCTGCCCTTGCTGGAAAAGCAAGTGGCCAACTGCCGCGAGAGCATTCCTGCATACCGGGACTATTTGCGGAAGGCAGGCTTTACCGCTTCCGGGTATTCCAGTTATACGGATGTGCCCTGCCTGCCCGTGTCGGTGTTCAAGGAATTCGACCTCTGTGCGGTGCCGCAGGACCAGGTGGTTCGCGTTTTGAAATCCAGCGCCACAACGACCGGGACTCCTAGCAAGATTTACCTGGACAAACCGACCGCTTTTCGCCAGAGCCAAGCGCTGGCTGCGACCATCATCGATGTGCTGGGTGGCCAGCAACGGCCGTATCTGGTGGTTGACTGCCTGGAGGTCAACTCTCCAGGCTCGACGCTCACGGCGCGGGGCGCGGCCTTGCGAGGATTCATGTCTTTCGCTTCGTCGGTCACCTATGCGCTGCACCAAAACGGAAACGGCTTGCAGTTGCAGTTCGATGTTCTGGAAAAGTTCTTCGAGCAGAATGAAGGCAAACCGGTTCTGGTTTCCGGTTTCACCTACATGATATGGATCGAAGTCGTGCAGCAGTTGCGCGAGCGCGGGATCCGGTTCCGACATCCACAGATGATCGTCTTCCATTCCGGGGGATGGAAGCGTCTCACGGAGCTGAGCGTCGAGAAAGAGGCCTTTGCCGAAGGTGTAGCGGAGACTTTCGGATGTGATCCAACCGCCGTGCGAGATTTTTACGGGATGGTCGAGCAAGTTGGAGTCGTATTCGTCGATTGTGAGGCGGGAAACAAGCACACGCCTAATTTCGCTGAGGCTGTAATCCGTGACTTTCTTACCTTGCAACACGTGCAACCCGGACAATCAGGGCTGATCGAAGTGGTCAGCGCGCTTCCGACCAGCTATCCGGGGCAAGCCGTGTTGACCGAGGATGTGGGAACGTTTCTGGGCGTGGATAATTGTCCATGCGGACGGCCGGGCCTTTCGTTCCGATTCCAGGGACGCGTTGCTCAAGCCGAAGTGCGAGGCTGCGGAGATACCTTCGCTGTGTCGCGGCAAATGGAGTCGAAATCGCGGGCCGCAGCAGCGGTGGATATTACACCTCCAGCTGTAGAGTTCGTCGTTGGCGGGCATACTTCTGGGGTGGATGCTTCATCGATTTTTTCCAGCTTGAGAACGAAACTGGAGCACGACTTCGAGAGCTATGCCCGCACTCCAATTGGGGCAATTGTCGCTCTTCTCGACGCGGCGGCCCAGAACATGGTTTCGGCAGAATTTGCGAATGTCGAAGGGATCGCTTTTCTTTCCAGCTGGCTTCGCAGATCCAACCTCGATAAAGTGCTGCGGACTAATTTCGGATCGAACCTCGCAGCCGTCGATAGGCCGGTTTCGGCCGAGGGAATCTCGCTGCGCGCCGTGCCGCGAGGGGTGGTATGCCACTGGGTCGCGGGCAACATCCCTACACTGGGATTCTTTTCCTGGGCACTGGCGGCGCTGGGCAAGAATGCCAGTATCCTCCGCGTGCCGGAAGAGAGCTGCGACGTGGTTCGGAAATTGTTCCGTGCGGTGGAATTGGCTTCGATTGAGTTTGAAGGCAGTAAGTATTACGGTTCGATGTTGCTGGAGCGCACTTGTGTCGTCCACTTCCCCAGCTCGAACCAAGGGCTCAACGAAGCGATGTCTTTGGCGGCCGACGCGCGCGTGGTCTGGGGTGGGCCAGAGGCGGTACGTGCGGTCACGTCATACTCCCGACTTGAGCATTGCGAGGATGTCGTATTTGGACCTAAGTTCTCATTGGGCGTGATCGATCGAGCGACCATGCAGGATTCGGTTTCGCGATCGAAAGCGATTGCCGGTTTTGCTCGGCAGACGGTTATGTTCGAGCAGGCGGCATGTTCTTCGCCGCAAATCATCTTTGTCGAAGCTCCAGAGATGGCCTTGGAAGATTTAGGCGATCTATTCGCCGACGAGATGGCGAAGATCTGCAAGCGCTTTCCTAAGCAGACGATCGAGCAATCTACGTCTTGTCAGATTCTGCGCACGCGCGCCACCTATGGACTCAATGCGGAAACCTCGGTGCGGGCTTCCAGCGATCTCGCTTACACCGTTCTGTTGGAGCGAGGAGCGGCGTTGCGCGACGCCATTCAATCGCGGACGCTGTATGTGATGGCTGTAGATGATCTGAAAGAGATTTTTTCGCTCCTTTCACAGAAGATTCAAACCATCGGCGTAGCCATCGCAAATGCAAACCAGCGCCTCGCGTTCGGCGAATCGGCTGCATTGCGAGGTGTCGCGCGATGCGTGAGCCCGGAGTTGATGAACATTTACGAAACTCCATGGGATGGGCTGCTGCCCGTGAATCGACTCACCAGATGGTGCAGGATCTAGTTCAGATTTTCATAGGAGACAGCATAAATGGCAGGCATTCGACCGTTCGCTGAAAAGGACGTTCCCACGGTGGCGGACCTCGTGTGGAAGGTTCTGCATGAGCGGCAGGGATCGGCGCCTGCAAGCCTCAGGGCTTACATCGACGAACTGTTCCTGCGAAATCCTTGGGTTGAGGAGGACATTCGTTCGTTGGTATACGAAGACACCGATGGAAAAACCGTCGGCTTCTTCGGAGTGGTGCCGCGGCCTATGTCGATCCAGGGCAAGAAAGTCCGCATGGCGTTTGGCAGCAATTTCGTAGTGGAAGCCGGCAGCCGCGCCTCCCTGGCTGCGATGCAGCTGGTCAGCGCCTTTATGAAGGGGCCGCAGGATATTTCGATTACGGATTCGGCTACCGAGGGTGCCAGGCAGGTGCTGAAAGGCCTTGGATTCACAGTTGTGCCGATCTATAGCCTGCTTTGGGCGCGACCTTTGAGACCTTCGCTGTACGCTCTGCACGGCACCGCACGGCTTAAAAAGAACAGGACCGTCGCAGCTCTGGGAACGGTGGTGAGTCCAATTTGTCGCGCGGTAGATTATCTGGCCGCCAAAATCAGAGTCAGCCCTTTTCATCAGACGATTCCGGCCATTCGCGCCGAGGAACTGGACACCGATACTCTGATCGAATGTGTGACTCGTATTCCCGGCAAGAGTTGGTTGACTCCGCAATATAGCCGCGAGTCTCTCGAATGGGTGCTCAAGTTCGTCGAGAAGCGGCACGCGTACGGCGATCTGCGTAAAGTCGTGCTGCGCGATCCGAAGGGCAAAATCAACGGCTGGTACATTTACGGGCTGACGGACGGCGGCGTAGGCGAGGTCCTTCAGGTCGGAGCCGATAGCGCGTCGGTCGGCAAGGTCCTTGATCACCTCTTCCACAAGGCATGGCAAGATAATCTGATCGGACTCCACGGCCGTTTGGAACCGCAATTCATGGACGAACTGACAAAGAGATCCAGTTTTTTCCTTCGCAATGGAAGTTGGACGCTGGCGCATTCGCGGGCTCCGGAACTGTTAGGCTCGATCTTCAGCGGCAACGCATTTTTCTCGCGGCTGGATGGTGAAGGCTGTCTGCGGTTTGGCGCGGGAAATAACTGAATTCCCTGGGTCGACCGTTTTGCTGAACGTACTCGTTGCCGCATCCTGCCGCCGCCCCCTCGGCTTGAGTCGGCTTATCTACTCAATGACACTTCCGAATGAGGGCGTCGCGAAAGCCCATGCCGGGACAGAGATGACGTTAGCTACTGAGAGCACTTCGCCTGTTATCGAAAATAGAAAACACACGGCACTTATTCCGTGTGAGATCGATCCACTTACCGATGCTCGCTGGGCAGAATTCGTTCGCGACAATCCTCATTCTTCAGTTTTCCACAGCACAAACTGGCTCCGCACTCTACGGAGTGTGTACGGCTACGAACCCGTGGTTCTTACCACCAACGCACCAGGGACTTCCCTGAGCAACGGCATCGTTTTCTGCCGGATCCAAAGCTGGCTCACAGGATCGCGCCTGGTATCGTTGCCGTTTTCGGACCACTGCGAACCGCTGGTCAAAAGCTTAGAGGAGCTTGCACAGTTGCTCGGACACATGCGCCAGTACGTTGACTCGGGGAAATGGAAGTACGCCGAGATCCGGCCCTTGTCGCTCGAACTTGGCGTCACAACTGGCTTCGGCAGGCACCTGACGTATTGCTTTCACAGCGTGAATCTGAATCGACGGATCGAGGAAATATTCCGGAGTTTCCACAAAGACTGTATACAACGAAAGATTCGACGGGCGGAAAGGGAAAAGCTCATCTACGAGGATGGCAACTCGGAAGCGCTTTTGCGCAAGTTCTATCGGCTGATGGTGGCAACCCGCCAACGGCAAGCTTTGCCGCCGCAGCCGATTGCATGGTTCCAGGGGTTGGCCGCTCAATTTGGCAAGGACTTAAAGTTTCGTGTGGCTTCGCACGGCGAGTTGCCGGTGGCCAGCATTCTGACGCTCTCGCACAAGAAATCGATGACCTACAAATACGGATGCAGCGATGCGGCCTTCAACAAGTTGGGTGGAATGCCATTTCTGTTCTGGAAGGCCATCCAGGATGCGAAAGCTCAGGGCTGCGAGGAATTCGACCTCGGCCGCTCCGACTCAGACAATCTGGGGCTCATCGCTTTTAAAGACCACTGGGGAGCCACTTCGAGTTCACTCACTTACTGGACGTATCCGCAGATGGAGGCGGCTCGTTCGTGGACGCATAACCGCTTCGTGCGGCGCGTTACTTCAGCGACCCCCACGCTAGTGCTCGAAACCGCCGGCCGGCTCTTATACCGGCATATCGGCTAGTTCTGCAGTTTGGTCCATTCTTCCCCCGAGTTCGCCATTCGACAGGAAAACGCAGGGACTTTCTCATGATGCTGAACCGGGCTTATTACTTCCTAAAACCCGCAATGCCGTGGCGGTTGCGCCAGGGCTTGCGACGTTTGCGAGCCGCCTACAAGCGGAGAGCGTTTGCCAATGTGTGGCCGATCGACGAGAACGCAGGAGCAGCCCCGCCGGGTTGGCCTGGCTGGCCGGATGGGAAGCGGTTTGCATTTGTTCTAACCCACGACGTGGAGGGCACGAAGGGAGTATCGCGCGTCGAGCGCCTCGCCGGTCTTGAGGCGAAATATGGGTTTCGCTCGTGCTTTAATTTCGTTCCTGCGGGAGAGTATCAAGTAAGCAATGCCCTGCGAATGATGCTGGAGCGACGTGGATTCGAGCTCGGAGTGCACGGACTGGAGCATGATGGAAAACTCTATCAATCCAAAGCCAAATTTGCCGCTAAGGCCGTTGGCATTCGCCAATACGTTCGAAAATGGAATGCATCCGGATTTCGCTCGCCGCTCATGCAGCATAAGCTAGCATGGCTCCACGAATTAGGCACTGAATACGACGCTTCCACGTTCGACACGGACCCATTTGAGCCCGAGCCCGACGGAGCAGGAACAATATTTCCCTTCTGGGTGCCGGGGCCGGATGGGCGCGGATACGTAGAGCTACCCTACACCCTGGTCCAAGATTTCACGCTGTTCGTGATCCTGGGCGAACGCAACATCGACGTCTGGAAGCGCAAGCTCGACTGGATCGCCGAACGCGGCGGCATGGCTTTGATCAATACCCATCCCGACTACATGCACTTCGAGGGGAGCCCACAAGAACGCGACGAATCTCCTGTGACCCGCTATGAAGAGTTCCTGCAGTATGCGCGCGACAAATACGATGGTAGCTACTGGCACGCTACGCCCCGGGAGGTCAGCCGGCACTACCGGCAGGCCCTGCCACCCGCGTCGCGCAATACTCGCAAGAAAATCTGCATGGTGGCGTACACCGCCTACGAGTATGACAACCGCGTGAGGCGCTATGCGGAGACGCTGGCCAGACGCGGCGATCAGGTCGATGTCATCGCACTCAGCGGATCGCAGTTCCGCGAGCCGGTTGAGACCATCTGCGGAGTCACAGTACACCGGATTCAGTACCGCGACTGCAATGAGCGCCACAAATGGAGCTACGCCTGGCGTCTGTTGCGATTTCTGCTGCGCTCGTCGATCGTGCTGGCCCGGCTGCACAAGCAGAATCGCTACGACCTGATTCACGTTCACAACATGCCGGATTTTCTGGCGTTTGCGGCGTGGTTTCCGAAGCTGGACGGTACTCCGGTGATCCTCGATGTCCACGATCTGACTCCGGAATTGTTCGCCAGCAAATTCGCATCCGGTCTCAAGAGTCCTTATGTCAAGCTGCTGAAGCGAATCGAACGGCTGTCGGCTTCGTTTGTGGACCATGTGATCGTGTCGAACCACCTGTGGCGCGAGACACTGATTGCGCGTTCCGTGCCTAGCGAGAAATGCTCTGTGTTCGTGAATCATGTGGATTCAGGAATTTTCTACCAGCGTCCCAGAACCCGAACGGATGATCGCTTTGTCGTCCTGTTTCACGGAAGTTTCCAGTGGCACCAGGGTCTCGACATTGCGATTGAAGCCTTCACCCATCTTAAAGAGAAAATGCCCAATGCCGAACTCCACCTCTATGGCGGTGGTGGAAACAACGGTGAAGCCGAGTTGGTCCAATTGTCGGAGCGGCTTGGAGTAAGCGAGAGCGTCAAGTTCTGTGGCTCTGTATCTCTCGACAACATTGCCAACGTCATCGCCAATGCCGATCTCGGAGTCGTACCCAAGAGAGCGGACTCATTCGGAAACGAGGCATACAGCACCAAGATCATGGAGTTCATGTCTCAAGGTGTTCCGGTCGTCGTCTCGAAGACGAAAGTCGACACTTACTATTTCGAGGAGGGAACGGTTCACTTTTTCCCGTCCGGCGACAGCCGGGCGCTTGCGGAGGCAATCTTTGAAGTGGCCAACAATGAGGAGTTACGGAAGACGCTGATTTCCCGGGGCCACGAATATGCGGAACGCAATGGATGGAACCGGAAGAGAGCTGAATACATTCATTTGGTGGACTGGCTCACTACGGAACGGTTCGAAAAGACCGCCGAACCCGTAGAAGTGACACAACTGAAGCCCGCGCCACCAAAAATGGATGTCAATCGAAACGCTGTGGCTGCGCGACCGGTTCGCGAAGAAGTCCCCTCAGGCGATTGAGGTGAACGCCACTTTGCCGGTGGCGCAAATGCCTACTCCCATGACCACCCAGGTGCCAGATATTTCTGTGATTATTCCCACGCAGAATCGAGCAGATTCACTGCGGATCACGCTGGAATGCCTGGCATCGGGGAATCGCGGCGGCCTACAGGTGGAAATCGTCGTCGTGAATAATGCCGGACACGACAACACCGAGGAAATCGTTTGCTCTTTCGCGCAGCGAATTCCGATCCGCTATCTGTACGAACCAACACTGGGAACGTTCGGCAAGAGTCATGCTCTCAACTGTGCGCTCGACGCCGGCAGCCTGGGCGGACTTATTGCGATCCTCGACGACGACATGAGTCCTGACGCAAACTGGTTTCAAGGAGTCGCTGCCATCAGCGCACGCTGGCCCGAGAAAGATCTCTTCACCGGATATACCCACATCGTCTGGCCATGCGATCAAGTGCCGGCCTGGGCGACAGCACCCAAGCTGCAAAGTTGGCTGTTTTCAGCGGGACATGTGCCCGAAACTGATGCGGAGATGAAAACAGGGCGATGGTTCCTCGGCGGCCATTTTTGGTTTCGCTCCCGCGTACTGGAGAACGGTCGCAGGTTCAAGGATATTTGGGTGACTGAGCCCGACTTCCAGCTGGACTTGGTCCAATCAGGCTACTCGGGAGTATCGGGCCGCGACGCCAAGGCGGGACACAGAGTTCAACCTGCCCTTCTGCAAAAAGAGGTCGTCACGCAGAGAGCGCGGAAGACTGGAAAGTGCGCCGCCTGGTTGCGCGTCCAACCCTATCGCGAGCATATGAAGCAGGCCCGGATGCTGCACCAGTATCCGGTTGCAGGCAGGATTTTCTGTCTGGCCAATCACCTCAGGTGGCTTGCTCTGTATTTGATTTCTTACCTGTTTCCTGCGGGTGGCACAGGGTTTGCACGCAGACTAATTGCGCTGGAGAGAATGGCCAACTATCTCGAACTATTTCGCGCAGCCAATCAGCTGGACGCTTATTCGCTGTCGCGACGAATCCGGGACACAGTGGTTCGCGCTCAGACCAATCGCGTCGCCCAGACTTCCCTGTCCAGCTAGTGATTCTCAAATATGTCTAATTGAAGGAGCCCTATGGAGTCCGTGCAGCAAGTTCGAAACGCGCTCATCGTCGATTCAGTCGAAAGGCAGGCGGCAGATACTCCGCAAGCAGTTGCCGCAATCGAAAACTTTAGGCGTTTGACCTACGAGGAACTGGATGCCCGTGCCAATCAACTGGCCCATTTGCTGATCGAACGAGGAGTTGGGAAAGAGGCGCTGGTTGCGATCTGCATGCGGCGGTCGCTCGAATTTATTGTCGCCGCTCTGGGTATTCTGAAGGCAGGCGCTGCGTATCTGCCGCTGGATCCCGACTATCCCGCGCAACGGCTGTCGATGTTGTTAAACGATTCGGCAACGCGCTTGGTGCTGGCCAACCAGAGTTCAGCGCGTCAAGTACCGTCGGGCGGTTGGGATTTGGTGGTCGTCGACGAGGTCGGCAGTGTAGCGGCTCGCTATCCGCGCTCGAAGCCGGACACGAACACCGGCTCGCAGGATCTCGCTTACGTGATCTACACCTCCGGATCCACGGGACGGCCCAAGGGCGTGGAGATCACGCATTCAAATCTGGCGAACCTGGTGCAATGGCACCAGCGAGCATTTTCCATCTCGCGCAGCGATCGCGCCACGTTCCAGGCTAGTCCCGGATTTGACGCTGCTGTTTGGGAGATCTGGCCATATCTCGCCGCCGGAGCCTGCGTGCAAATCATGGACGACCAAACGCGCACTGCTCCCCAAGCCCTGCGCGACTGGATGGTGCAGAACCGCATCACGATCAGCTTCCTGCCCACGGCTCTCGCGGAGCCGATGCTTGATCTGGCGTGGCCGAAAGAAACTATGCTTCGGGTGCTGCTGACGGGTGCCGACACTCTGCATCGCCGCCCGCCGTCGGGTCTGCCGTTTGAGTTCGTCAACAACTACGGCCCCACGGAATGCACGGTGGTTTCGACTTCCGGAGTCGTGCCTCCCGGCAGCCAAGAGGCCGACCGTCCGACCATCGGGACACCGCTCGATAATGTTCAGGTTTATGTTGTTGACGAGCAGATGCAAAGGGTTCCTGCGGGCACACCCGGCGAGTTGCTGATCGGAGGGGCTGGGGTGGGACGCGGTTATCTGCATCTTCCGGAACTGACTGCTCAGAAGTTCATCGCAGATGGTTTTGGCGACATTCCGAACTCCCGCCTCTACCGGACCGGCGACCTGGTGCGCCAACTGCCAAGCGGAGAGCTCGCTTTTCTTGGGCGAATCGACGATCAGATCAAGATCAGAGGGTACCGCATCGAGCCTGCGGAAATCACTGCCAGTCTGAACAACCATCCGAGCGTAAACGCAAGCATTGTGGTCGCCCAGTCAGATGCGTCGGGAGAACAGCGGCTGGTAGCTTACATCATGGCTACACCGGGCTCACACCCGCAGGCTGGAGAATTGAGGCAGGCGCTGGCGGAGAAATTGCCGGACTACATGATTCCTTCCCTATTCGTGCAAGTCGATCGCTTGCCGCTATCGGCGAATGGAAAAGTGGACCGCTCTGCCCTGCCCTTGCCGACGGATGAAAACACTCTGCGCGAGGATTTATACACAGCACCCGAATCGGAAATGCAGGAACGCGTGGCGACTATCGTCGCGAAGCTGCTTAACGTAGCGAGAGTTGGCATCGATGACAACTTCTTCTACCGCGGCGGACACTCTCTGCTCGGTGCACAGCTGATTGCGCGAATCAGCGATATCTTTGGCGTCGAACTGTCATTGCTCAGCGTCTTTGAAGACCCGACGGTCCGAGGAATTTCCGCCGGCATCGAGCGGCTGTTCCTCGAAAGGCTCGAAAGCATGAGCGAAGATGAAGCGCAACGCCTGCTTGCTACGCCCGATGGAGACTAAGAGGGAGCCGCTAACCGCAGTTTACAGGCACTTTTCTAAGAACCACGCTAATTTTGATTCCTGACCAGGGGAACAAAGAATCGCTCACATGCCAGTAACCGCTCAGCTCTCGGACGCCAAACGTACTCTGCTGGCGAAATACGTCGCCGGAAAGGCTCGAAACGCGGTTTCGGGATCGAACACGATCGTGCGCAGGGACGAGCGGACGACTGCTCCGCTGTCTCTCTCGCAGGAGGAACTGTGGAAGCGGGAACTGAGGGTCCCCGAGATCCCGCCTCTTTATAACGAGTGTGTGACCATTCACATGAACGGTCAACTCGATGTAACTGCCCTCGAATGGGCTTTGACCGAAATCGTTCGGCGTCACGAAATCTGGCGGACGAGGTTCGAAACCGATTGCGGAAGACCGGTACAGACTTGTCAGCAAGCCCAGCCAGTCGATCTGCCGATCGTGAACTTGTCTAACTTTCCCGAAGCTGAGAGAGACCAGCAGGCACTCCGCATCATCAATGCGGAATGTAAGCGTCCGTTCGACGTGCAGCACCAACCCCCGCTGCGCCCTATCTTGCTGCGCATATCAGAGACGGAGCACCGGCTCTACCTCATCGCGCACCAGATCGTGCTCGATGGCGTCTCGGCGTACCAAATTTTTCCCTCGGAACTGGCTGAGCTTTACAGGGCATTCCTGGAGGACCGACCGCCCAACCTGCCGGAGCTTTCCATTCAGTGTGCAGATTTCGCCTGCTGGCAGAGGCAATGGATCGAGCAGGTGAGAGACAAACAGCTGGCGTACTGGCGCCAACAACTCGGCGTGAACTCACCCGCGCAAAACTGGCCTGGTGGTGCGCCACGACATGCCCAGCGAACCTACCGCGGCGTGATCCGGCCTTTTGAGTTTTCCGCGGAGGTCAGTCGCAACATCAGGGCGTTCAGCTCTCGGCAAAACACAACGCTATTTTCGACACTGCTCGCGGGATTCGCGGCGTTATTACATCGCTATACGCAGCACACCGACGTCATCATTGGAACCCTTTCGCCTTGCGGCCGGAAACGAATCGAGACGATTGGACTGCTGGGCTATTTTCTGAATCCAGTGGCTTTGCGGTTTAATTTCGAAGGCAATCCAGCATTTGATGTGCTGATCCGACAGGCCCAACGCGTCATGGCTGAAGCGATCTGTAACGACGATGTTCCGATTGAAGAGCTGGCGAGGGAGATCAAAGGTGAGGATTCAAGTCCGAGTCAGTTCTTCCGCGCGGCGCTCTCTCTACAACCCTCCACACCAAGCCTAGGTCTCGACTGGTCGGTGACATCAATGGACGTGGAGAGCGGCGGGTCTCCCTGGGAGTTGTATATTGCGTTCATCGACAAGCCCCAGGGGCTGATCGGCAGGATTCAGTTCGATCCAGGAGTGTTTCACGACGAAGCAATTGAGCGACTGCTGGCGGATTTGCAAGACCTACTGGAAGCGAAATGCTTGACTTCTGTCAATAACTAGGAGCGCGATGGCAGTGACAGCAAAACACGAATCCGTTCTTACTGAACAGCAAGGAGCCTCTCTGGTGCCTGATGGAACGCAATTGTCGGATGCGAAGCGAGCCCTGCTTAACCGGTATCTGAACGGACGCTTTCCCAAGTCATCGGAAGGTGCGGTCCGCATCGTTCCTCGTCCGCGCGGAAAAGCCGTGCCGCTTTCGTTGCCTCAACAACAAGTCTGGCTGCATGGGGAAATGGCACCGGATGGCGTTCCCGTTTACAACGAGACATTAACGATCCATCGCGGGGGCTCGCTCGACCACAGCGTGTTGCTCCGGACCTTCGAGGAAATCATACGGCGGCACGAGATCTGGAGAACAACTTTCGACGTTGTAAATGAACAGCCGGTCCAGGTCATACATCCGCCTTCAGATGGATTCACAATATCCACCGCTGACTTAAGAAATCGTACCGATGTCGATGTGGAGGAGGAGGCGACGCGACTGGCGGGCGAGGAAGCGCGCAGGCCATTCGATCTTAAGGCGGGGCCGCTGCTGCGAGCTCTCTTGGTCACCCTGCGCGACGATGATCATCGCTTATTCCTGACTTTCCACCAGCTGATTTTCGATGGCGTCACCGCCTATCAGGTTTTCCTGCCAGAATTCACTGCCATCTATGACGCATTCTCGCGGAATGAACCTTCGCCTCTTCCCGAGCCTCATCTGCAATATGCAGACTTCGCCCTGTGGCAGGAAGAGTGGCTGAAAAGCGGTGCCATCGTTCGGCAGCTTGCCTACTGGCAAAGGACTCTCGCTGGACCGTTGCCCGAGCTAAACTGGCCGAACCACCGGCCCCGGCCTCCCCTACAAACTTACCGAGGAAAACTTGAGACGGCCGCCATGCCGAAGGAACTGCTCGACAGGATGAAGGTGCTGAGCGAGGCACAGGGCGCCACTCTCTTCATGACCCTCGTCGCGGGGTTGGCCGCATTGCTTTATCGCTATACCGGCCAAGAAGACATCATTCTCGGCGCGCCGACTGCGGGCCGGAATATTCCAGAAGTGCGCGGCATGCTGGGATATTTCATCAATCTGCTTCCGCTGCGAGTGGATTTATCAGGAAGTCCGACGTTTCGTGAGCTGCTGAGGCGCGTGCGGGAGACGGTCATTGGAGCCTTATCCAATCAGAGCGTTCCGTTCACCACCTTGCTCGAGAAAGTACGGCCAGCCAACGATCCCAGCCGAAACCCGCTCTTTCAAATTGCGATTTCGCTTGAGCCCCCCATGCCGGCTTTGCACAGCGGATGGACTGCCACGCAGTCTGATGTTCCGACGGGAGCGTCCAAGCTCGATTTGTACATCGACGTCGACGAAAAGCCCGACGGCATCAGCGGCCCGGTCACATATAACCCCGATGTTTTTGATTGCGGCACGATCAAGCGGATGATTGGACACCTGCGCACTCTGCTCGACGAAGCCACGAGGAACCCAGATCTTTCCGTATCGGCGGCACGCATCTTAACCGACTCCGAGCAACAGCAGTTTCTCAAGTGGAACGAAACGCGCCGCGAGTTCCCGCGCGACAAATGCATTCATGATCTTTTCGCCGCCCAGTGTGAGCGCACGCCCGACGCTGTGGCCGTCATATCTGGTGAGCAACGGCTAACTTACGACCAGTTGAACGGGCGCGCCAATCAATTGGCGAACTACCTCGGGAAGCGCGGGGCTCGGACCGAAACACGGGTCGCGCTGTGCACGGAACGGGGCCTCGATATGGTTGTTGGTCTGCTAGGGATTCTCAAGGCTGGGGCGGCATATGTCCCGTTAGACCCATCTTTTCCCGCTGACCGTTTGAAAGGTATGCTGGCGGATTCCAAACCCTGCATTGTCGTGACCCAGCAACGACTGCAATCTTTGTTGCCCGACGTTGAGAACGTTGTCGTCCTCGACGCGGAGCGAGAGCTCATCGAAAGAGAAAGCGTGCACAATCCGGACGAGGATTCGAACCCCGAAGATCTCGCATACGTGATCTACACATCCGGGTCGACGGGCGCGCCGAAAGGAGTGCAGGTCGAACACCGGAGCCTCACGAACCTGCTCCTATCGATGCAGCAAGAAACGGGTCTGGGCCCCGACGACGTCTTCGTAGCGGTAACGACCCTATCGTTTGACATTGCCGGTCTGGAGGTCTATTTGCCCCTGATCTCGGGCTCTAAGCTAGTTATTGCGGGTTCCGGAGAGGTAAGGGATGGTGCTCTTCTCCTAGAGTTGATGAGCCGAACCGGTGCTACCGTGCTCCAAGCTACTCCCACCACGTGGCGGATGCTGATTGACGCAGGGTGGAGCGGGCACTCTCCCCTGAAGGTTCTCTGCGGCGGCGAGGCGATGCCGCCGGAGCTTGGCCGGGAGTTGACTCAGCGGAGCGGCTCAGTTTGGAACGTTTACGGGCCGACTGAGACCACCATCTGGTCGACAGTATACCGCCTCGCTGGGAGAGAAACTGGCCTAATCCCCGTTGGGAGGCCGGTCGCCAACACGCAGATATATATCCTCGATGCGCACAGACAGCCCGTTCCTGTGAACGCCGTTGGAGAGATCTATATCGGGGGCGATGGTTTGGCGAGGGGTTATCTCGGCCGCGACGACATGACAAGTGAGCGATTCGTTCCTGACCCCTTCGGGGATCCGCGCGCGCGATTATACAGAACGGGGGACGATGGGCGACACCGCGCAGACGGAAATATCGAGTGTTTGGGGAGGCGTGACCATCAGGTCAAAATTCGCGGGTTCCGAGTCGAATTGGGTGAGATTGAAGCTGTTCTTGGTCGTCAGGAGGCGATCCGCAGTTGTGCAGTTGTGTTTCGCGAACATGGGAACCACGACAAACAATTGATCGCTTATCTCGAGCTGCGTCCGGGACTCACGCCGACCGACGCCGAGCTGCGGACATATCTGAAAAGGAACCTGCCGGAGTACATGCTGCCCTCCAGATTTATTCCAATGGACAAGCTGCCGCTGAGTCCGAATGGAAAGATCGATCGTAAAGCGCTGCCGGAGCCCGACGCGCAGATGGTTTCGAGTACCGCAGAATTTGTGGCTCCCCGCGATGAATTCGAACAGGTGCTAGCCAGGATTTGGTCCAAGGTTTTGGCGGTCTCTATGGTCGGAGTGAACGATAACTTCTTCGACCTTGGCGGACACTCGCTGCTGGCGGTCCGCATGATGGTGGGGATCGAGAAGGTATTCAAGAAGCGATTGCCGCTCGCGACACTGGTTCAGTCGCCGACGATTGCTGAATTGGCCAGTGTGCTTCGCAGAGACAACTGGATCCCGTCCTGGTCATCTCTGGTGCCGATGCGGGCCGGAGGCTCCAAGGCGCCTCTCTTTCTCATCCATGCGCATGGCGGCAACGTGCTGGAGTATCAACCGCTGGTGAATCGACTCGAAACCGATCAGCCGGTTTACGCCCTGCAGGCGCGCGGTCTCAGTGGATCCATCGAGCCTGGCCAGACCATCGAAGGCATGGCCGGAGCTTATATCGATGAGATGCGAAGCTTGCAGCCCGCCGGGCCGTATCTTCTGGGCGGATTCTGCTTCGGCGGGCTGGTTGCGCTGGAGGTGGCGCAACAGTTATCTGCAGCCGGCGAGCAAGTTGCGCTGCTCGTTCTGATCCAGACGATGAATCCCGACTTCGCCCGCTTCACACCGGAGACGGGACTGCTTCGTCAGTGGTGGTACCGCGCGGCGAAGCGTACCGATCTGGAGCGAGAAAATCTTTCGCATCGAGGTATCGGCTACTTTCGCGATCGGTGGATCGACGTGGCGGATGTCTTGCGCGCCAGAGCGGCGATTGCGCTGAACACGCTGATCGGTAATGGCCATCGGCGGAACCAAAAGATGTCCATGCGCTACATTCTCGAATCCCTGAGGATCGAGCACGCCAAGGCGTATACAAAATATCGCGTGCGACCGTACCACGGCGAGGTTGTTCTCCTCCGCGCCAGCAAGCAACTCGCGGGGTTGATGATCGACGAGACCTCAGGCTGGAGCCACATTGTAGAGGGCAGCTTGGACGTCTGCGAAGTTCCCGGCCATCAGCAAAACATGTTGAGTGAGCCGAACGTTGCCCAGCTTGCCAGAGAATTGTCGCTTCGAATCAAGCGCGCGCAGCAGAACCTGATGTCGAAGGCAGGAAAATACTCGCATTCCGGTGTGGCTTCAGGCGAGAAAACGGCGGAGCCGTTGGTCGCTACGCCCCTGGGCGTCTGATTTGAACCAACCTCTCCCAGTTTCATCCGATAACCAAGAGGCAGAAAACTTTCTGAAAGGGATCTGAAACACGAACTATGAAGGCTAATAAGACAGCTTGTAATGTAACCGTCATCGGCGCAGGTCCATATGGACTTGCGGCGGCCGCGTATTTGCGAGCGGCCGGAGTCGAAAAACGCGTCTTCGGCGAACCCATGTCTTTCTGGGCGAACCAGATGCCCGCGGGCATGTGCCTGCGCTCCAGTTGGGACGCCTCGCACATAGCCGATCCCAAGCGTGAATTCACACTAGACGCTTATCGTGACCAGAACGGCAACCATATTGGAAAGCCGATCCCGCTCGACCGTTTTGTCGGCTACGGCCAGTGGTTTCAACGTAAGACGGTGCCGGATCTCGAGCAGCGCCACGTGCGTAGCGTCGATCTCGATCCGCAAGGATTCAAAGTGTCCATGACGGATGGCGAAGAGTTCGTCTCGAAGCGCGTCGTGTTGGCCGCGGGCATCAACACTTTTACGGAGCGGCCCGCGGAATTCGCCGGCGTTCCATCCTCACTGGCCTCTCATACTACGGAGCAGAGCGATCTGAAGAAGTTCAAGGGCAAGCTCGTGGTAGTGATCGGTGGCGGGCAGAGCGCTCTCGAGTCGGCTGCGCTGTTGAAAGAAGCGGGAGTTGAAACCGAAGTGATTGCACGCCACGGTAATCTCAACTGGGTCGGTCTACACTCGAAGTTGCATCATCTCGGACTTCTCTCGCGGCTCATGTACTCGAAGTGTGACGTCGGGCCGGCTGGCATCAGCCGCCTTGTGGCCGCGCCTCATTTGTTCCGCAATCTCCCACGTGAGATTCAGGATCGCACCGCGTACCGCGCCATTCGACCGGCAGGGGCGGGTTGGCTCCAGCCACGGCTCACCGGGGTTCCCATCACTCTGGGCCGCAAAGTGATCTCCGTTGCAGCCAGCGACACCCGGCTTCGCCTGAAACTCGACGACGGCAGCGAGCGCGTTGTCGATCACGCTCTACTGGCAACCGGTTTCCGCGTCGACGTTTCCCGTTACGGATTTCTGGCACCCTCCGTATTGCAGCGTCTGCAAACTGTGAATGGGTATCCTGTGCTCAAGCGTGGTCTGGAGTCTTCCATTCCCGGACTGCATTTTCTAGGAAAACCGGCGGCATGGAGTTTCGGGCCGCTACTCTGTTTCGTATCTGGAACTGAATTTGCCGCGAACGAACTGGTCTCCAGCCTTGTTCGCAGCAACGGAACGCACTGACCCTATGAACGCGACACTGACCAAACCCTCCCCTGCGCCCTCCGGCACCATTGCCACCAGTTCCAACATAGGAGCCGTGGTCGTTGGTGGCGACTACCAAGGACTGGGCATTGTCCGCAGTCTTGGCCGGCAAGGCATCCCCATTTGTGTGGTCGACAATGAGCATTCGGTCTCTCGATACTCCAAGTACACCAGCGAGTTTGTGCGTGTGCCGGAGTTACGCGATGAGCGGAAAACCGTGGACAGTCTGCTCGAGATTGGCAACCGCCTGGGCTTGCAGGGTTGGGTCCTCTATCCAACGCGCGACGAGACGGTGGCGGCGTTTTCCCGCTACCGTACCGAACTGGCCAAAGTGTTCCGCGTGCCGACTCCAGAGTGGAACAGCGTTCAATGGGCCTGGGATAAACGCAACTCTTATCGCCTCGCAGAAGAGCTCGATATACCTGTTCCGGTCACGCGCTATCCGCAGCACATCGACGAACTCGCGGACTTGGCGCACCTGAAACCGCCTTTTGTGATTAAACCCGCGATCAAAGAACACTTCATCTACGCCACCAAGGCAAAAGCTTGGCGCGCTGACAGCCATGAAGAGTTGAGAACTCTGTTCCAGAAGGCGTCGGAATTGGTTCCGCGTGGCGAAGTGATGGTGCAGGAACTTATCCCCGGTGGAGGCAGCCAGCAATACTCCTACTGCGCGTTTTTCCGCGACGGTCAGCCTGTGGGAAAAATGGTTGCACGCAGAAGGCGCCAGCATCCGCTTGAGTTCGGACGAGCCAGCACCTACGTAGAGACCGTAGACATTCCGATTCTCGAGGAATTCTCGGAGCGATTCCTGCGCAAAATCAATTATTACGGCCTGGTCGAGGTGGAGTTCAAACTCGATCCCAGAGACTCTCAATACAAATTGCTCGACGTAAATGCACGAACCTGGGGCTACCACAGCCTCGGCGCCCGTGCCGGCACGGATTTCAGCTACATGCTATTTGCCGACCAGATCGGTCTACCCGTTACACCATGCCGAGCAAAACCAGGCATTGCCTGGATGCGGCTCACTACCGACCTGCCTGCAGCTTGTATGGCGCTGCTGGCCCATGATGTGGGCCTCAAAAGCTACATTCGTTCGCTGCGAGCTTGCGAAACCGAAGCGGTATTCAGTGCAAAAGATCCGCTGCCCGGTCTCGCGGAAATACTCCTGGTGCCCTACCTCGCGATCAAGAGAGGATTTTGAGCTCCTTGTCCCCACCCTAACCAATAAAGCGAGAAGAAGAGAAGTGAATCATGGCGACCTCTCCCGTACGCCGCAATCAGCCCTCCCGCTCCCCAGTCTTTCCTGTTGCCGAGTCCGGAAAGGCAATCTACCAGGACGGAACCTATCTAAAAAATCATCCTGACTGGCACGCCGAAGAATCTCCCTTCAAGGTCCGGCAAGTCCTGCGCATGCTGAAGCAGCGGAACCTCGTTCCGCGAACCATCTGCGATGTCGGTTGCGGCGTGGGTTTGGTGCTTGCAGAACTTCAGCCACGCTTGCCTGCGGACTGCATGTGCTGGGGATACGACGTTTCACCGGATGCGATCGCCCTGGCCGCTGGGCGCAGCCAACAAAACGTGAGATTTCGTGTCCGTGACATCCGGCGCGACCCCTGCGATGCGCACTTCGATCTGATTCTGATGCTGGATGTCTTTGAACACGTCGACGACTACATCGGTCTGCTCCGTGATGTCCGGCCAAAGGGAAAACACAAACTGTTTCACATCCCCCTCGACCTCTCGGTCCAGTCGCTCGCGCGTAAGAATGGCCTTTTGCGCCGTCGTGATGAACACGCACATTTGCACTATTTCACGAAAGAGACGGCGCTGCGCACCCTGACCGACGTCGGATACACGATCGTCGATTACTTCTATACTCCGCGCTGCATTGAGCTTGGGGATCAACTGATCCAAAAACTTGCGCGCCTGCCCAGACAAGTTTGCTTTGCCTTGGCTCAGGATCTGACCGTGCGTTTTCTCGGGGGCTACAGCCTGATGGTTTTGGCTGAGTAGATCACAATGCTGCCCAGAAAAATGGTGGAACTCGTGGAAGTCGTGCCGAATCTCGCGAGTTTCCATCGCTGAGTGCTGACGATCGGATGACAATGAAGAAGCCTCTGCTCGCGGCAGCCTGTGTCTGTATTCTGTGCGGCATCTTGACCGCTGGCTTGTGGCCGTTCTTTCCTCCGAAAAACGACGTTCATTGGCTCGATGGCGAAAATGGCCTGCGTTTTGGCGACTACGGCACAATCTTAAGTTCCACCCCTCTCGTCCCCCATGCTGCGGGTAGCGCCTGTGCGATCGAAGTATGGCTGCAGCCCGCGCTCACCATCGATTCCAATACCATCCTCGACATATACACGCCCGATATGCCGTTTCGATTCCGGATGAGGCAAAGCGGCGACGATTTGGTCCTTCTGCGAAATTATCGTAACGATCGAACCCGCAGCGGAGCGGCAAGAGTATACGTCGACCACGTTTTTCGCCAGGGCAGCCCAGTCCTGATCACCGTTTCCGCCAACGCCCAGGGAACTTCCATCTACCTGAATGGTCAGCTAGCGAAATTCGTGCAGCTCGGTCTAACGCGCGAAGATTTGCATGGCCGGCTGATCGTTGGAGCCGCTCCCGAGTCTGATGACCGCTGGTCCGGCCAACTTTTTGGTCTTGGCGTCTATGACGAAACGCTGAGTCCTGAGCAGGTCGGGCAACATTATCTCTGGTGGACTGGTGGACAATCGCTCGCAGCGCTGGAGCAAGACGCGCTTTCTCTCTACACATTGTCTGAGAGAGCTGGCCGCGTTGTTCATAACCAGATTCGCTCTGGCCCCGATCTTGAGATTCCGCAACGCTTCCTGGTTGTGGGCCAGGCATTCTTAATGCCCCCCTGGGACGAATTCTCTCCGGGGTGGAGCTATTACAAAGATCTCCTCATCAACATTGTTGGTTTTATCCCTCTGGGTTTCGTCTTTTGCGTTTACTTATCACATGGGCACGACGGTCGTGCGGCTGCCGTAACAATTCTGATCGGAGCGGCAACTAGCCTCACTATTGAGGTGTTGCAGGCCTACATCCCCTCCCGACAGTCAGGCATGACCGATCTGATCACGAACACTCTTGGTACGGTCATGGGCGCGACATTGTTTCAATGCAGTGCGGTTCAGAGGTTGATCGAGCGATGCAGCATGGTTCTCTTCTACGAGAAAGGAACTCAGGAACGGGTTCGAGAGCAAAAGGATTTGACGCACTCTGCCACGCTATGACTCCAGCCGAAATCACGAGCCACATCCCGCACCTGCGGCCCCACAATTGCCTTCGCGACGGGAAGATCTATTTCATGATCTCGAGCCGGCCTATGTTGGAACTGTCCTGCGAAGAAATGGCTCTCTACCGCGATATCGATGGAAGCAAAACAGCCGCAGAATTGGAGGAGGTGCACCCGGGCGCATGCGATCGTTTGTTGAAGTGGAGGGAAGCGCAGATTCTCGAATTGATCCCACCGCAGTCGGCGCCAGCACATCCCCACCTGGTCGTGATCGAGCCGCACATGGACGACGCCGTCCTTAGCGCCGGGGGACGGCTTCTCCATCAAAGAGGCCATGCGCGAATTACGATCTTGTCGGTGGTAAAGTGGAGTAACTTCACTTCCTATTTGCTGCTGAAGCGAGATTTCTTCGACCTTCAAGCTGTCACAGCTCTGCGACAGAGAGAATCGGACTTGGCGGCAAAGCTTCTGGGAGCGGAGCATCGTACCCTTGATTGGAGCGACGCCCCGATTCGATTCTGGCCCGGCGAGCGCTGGTCCGCCACTACGGTTCAACGTCTCGCTGATACCCCGCATGCCTTTGTAAAGCTATTTCCGAGCCCCGCAGAGGTATCGCTGCTTGCGGAACAACTGGCGGATACGTTGCACCAGCTTGCGCCGGATGAACTGTGGATCCCCATGGGATTGGGCGACCACGTCGATCATCGTACGACGCGAAGCGCGTGCCTTCAAATGCTTACCGACCCTCGGCAAAGGCTTGAAGGCATTCCCGTATCGATGTACGAGGACCTTCCCTACGCCGCGACCGAGGGACACGCGACACAGATTCGCAACGCCTTGGTCAATTGCGGCACCGGTGTGTGCCGCGTAATTGAGGACATAACGGACGTGTTCGAAGACAAGCTACGGGTGGCTTCGACCTACGCTTCGCAGTTCAAACTCTCTTATATGGAGCCGCTGCTTCACAGATTCGCAGAGACTGAGGGCGCTGCCCAGGGAAGACTCGCAGAGGCATACTATCGGCTCGAAGGATCACTATCGGTGCCCGACGAGTGTCTCTTATCACGCGAATGTGAGGGACTAAAGGGGCTGAAGAGTGGCGCACGAGAATTGGCATCGAACGGTCATCAACGCCGACGATTGACAATCATGGCATTTCCTTCGGGGCAATTTGGCAGATGGGAGAGTATTCAGCAGTGCTTAATAAACGTGTTTCCCGCCGCCGAATTCCGTGTGTATGTGTCGGACGACGCGGCGTGGCAGTTGGAAGCGTGCGGCCACGAAAAGTTCGAGCTTCATATAGTGCAAGGCGGCAGCATCCGTTGGTTCCGATGGTTCAGCATCATATTTCGCGAACTCCGCTTCCGTACTCCGGTGATCGTCCTGTGGCGAGGCGCGTACGCCAGCGAGCCCATGTCGATGGTCAAGAAAGTCATCAACGTCCTCATCAGATTCCTATTGGCCTTCAGGAGAATTGTCTTCGCGAGGACCTTGTGGGACGTCTGTCTCATGGTTGAGCCATTAGAGAATCCAAAGGTGCCCGAGAAGAGAATCGCGGATCTCGAGGTCGCGTAAACGATTTCACGCATCACAGTCTCCGTTTCCAAAGAAGTTTTGGAGCGAGCAGTCCGAAACGGCGGGTTGATAGGAGAACAGCGGGCATGTTGCACGGAAAGCGAAACCGAGTATTGATGATAGTTGAGAATGGCCCATTTGTAAGGGATCCGCGCGTTCGAAAGGAGGCCATGACCCTGCAGTCTGCCGGCTATAAAGTTTCAATCATTTGTCCCGCTCCGAGCCCCAAAGCGCCGTGGCATGAACATATAGACGGCATTGCCGTCTATATGTTCAGGCCGACGACTGCCGGACTGAGAATCTGGGAGTATTTCCTTGAATATGCCTATGCAACATTGGCAATTTGCATTCTCTCCGTGGTCGTGCTGATGCGTGAAGGTTTTGATGTAATCCACGTGGCGAATCCGCCCGATACTCTTGTGTTGATTGCTGCGCCGTATAAGCTCATTGGCAAACGAATCATCTACGATCAACATGACCTATGTCCGGAACTCTTTGAGGCGAAATTCGCTCGGATCAAATGGTTAGTCCCACTATTGCTCGCGTTGGAGCGATGGTCATATCGATTAGCCGATCACGTGATTGTTACCAACGAGTCGTACGGCAACCAAGCCTTAACGCGGGGACGTATATCAGATTCCAAAATCACGATCGTACGAAACGGTCCGGACTTGAACGCTATTCGCTCAGCAAGTTGTGATTCTGAGCTTCGCAACAAATCAGAAAATATAATCGCCTACACGGGCACTATCGGCTTTCAAGACGGCCTCGACTATCTTTGTCGAGTATTGCATTATCTCCGTTACCAATTGGCTCGCAACGATTTCTGCTGCGTTATCATCGGCGACGGAGATGCTCTATCGCACGTCAAAGCGTTGGTTCAGGAACTACATTTAGTGGATAACGTCTGTTTCACAGGTTGGATTGACGACTGCTCGAGGTATCTTCGCTATCTAAACACGGCTGATATTTGCGTGTCTCCTGATCCTCCTACGACCTACAGCAATCAGTCAACGTTCATAAAGATTATGGACTACATGTCTGCCGGGAAGCCGATTGTCGCGTTCGACCTCGCCGAGACCCGCTATAGCGCGCAAGACTCCTGTTTGTATCCTGTTGCCGAAGATGAGCAGCAATTTGCTCTCTGCCTGGCGGAACTTATGAATAAACCAGATATGCGAAGGACACTGGGAGCAATCGGGCAAAAGCGGATTCGCGAGCAACTCGCTTGGCAATACTCTGTACCACATCTGTTGAATGCCTACAGCACGTGCCTGGGAGAAAGGACCGCAGAGTTGCGCACGGCCGAACTAGAACTGAATCGCGAGATAGGTCAACAAAGGCAGCTAGCCGGTGAAAGAATAGCCGTTGTGCCCGCTCCTGCCGATTCTTCGGAACTAGCGCCGAATCAGCGTGCGTCCTGAAACTAAAGCAAGTGGACTCCGACAATCCCGGATCGTCAGTCTCGGACAGTAGAAAGAACGTCCGAAGCCCGAGTCTCTATGGGCAGTCTCAGATGCGTAGGCTATCACAACATCTCACGTTCGTATTGCTTTGCCTGACCTCGACAGCGCTTTTGTGGAAACCATTCGTTGCTTCGTTGTATCTTGCACTGCATGACGATGAGTTCACGCATATTCTTCTCATCCTGCCTGTCAGTGCGACTTTGATTTTGTCCGAGTGGGGTTCACTCAAATTCAAGCCGTCGCCGAGCCCGCGCATAGGCGTATCTTTATTGCTTGCGGGCATTCTGATTGCAGTCTTTTCCAGTGCGTCGCGAGCCCGGCTCAGCCCTGACTCGCGACTTGCTGCCGGCATGTTCGCGCTGGTGACCTTATGGATTGCGGCTTTTGTCTTGTGTTTCGGGACGAAAGTTGCTCGGTCGCTCTTGTTTCCGCTCTGCTTTCTCTTTTGGATCGTCCCTATTCCCGCGTTCGCCCTGGGGCGAATCGTGCAATGGCTGCAGTCCGGGTCGGCCTTCGCCGCGTGGCTTTTGTTCTCAGCTGCCGGCGTTCCAACTGCGCGAGACGGGATTCTTCTCTCCATTCCAGGTCTGAACATCGAAGTAGCTCAAGAGTGCAGCAGCATTCGCTCCAGCCTCATGCTGCTGGTCACCGCGATGGTGCTTGCGCACGTGCTTCTGCGGACGCCCTGGCGCAAAGCCGCGGTTGTCCTGCTCGTCGTTCCTCTTTCCGTGGCCAAGAACGGCCTACGCATCTTCACGATTTCGATGTTGGGGACTCACGTCGATCGGGGTTTCCTGACAGGACGGCTGCATCGCGACGGAGGCATCTTATTCTTCCTCATCGCTCTGGGGGCGATATTGCTGGCTATCTGGTTTCTGCGGACTGGAGAAGACGCAGCGGCCAACCCAGCGGGATTAAGTTCTGTGGCAGCCGAACCGCTCGCTCCGTCGTTAAATTAGAAAGCGCCGAATCACCTGGCCATATAGCCCACCGACGTTCGCGGTTGTGGCAATTTTCGAAAGGACTCATCATGAGCAGCGTTTCCGTCGATTCAACCAGTATCGATTCATCCGCCGTCATTTCAGAGCTAAACCAGAGAATTTCGTGTCGCCAGGCCCGAGTCGGTGTCATTGGACTCGGTTATGTCGGACTGCCCCTGGCATTGCTCTATGTCGGGCAAAAGTTCTCGGTCACCGGCTTCGACATCGATCAGCGCAAGGTGGACGCCCTAACAGCGGGAAAGTCATACATTTACCGCATTCCCGAGGAAGAGATTCAGGAGGCGCGATCCAGGGGGCTCATCGCGACTTCCGACTTCTCTCAACTGGCCGCAATGGATGTCATCATCATCTGTGTGCCCACGCCGCTCGATGAATATCACGAACCCGACCTTAGCTTCATTACCGCTACCGCACACGCGATCGCGCCGCATTTGCAGGCCGGGCAACTTGTGGTGCTGGAAAGCACTACTTATCCGGGAACGACTGAAGAAGTTCTCGTGCCGATTCTCGAAAAAGAAAACCGCAATAATCTGAGAGCGGCGCGCACCTCGTCGTCCCGTGCCGCGGACACCGAATTCTTTGTCGCCTTCTCGCCGGAAAGAGAAGATCCGGGGAATACTGCGGTGGCACGCCATGACATTCCGAAAGTGATTGGTGGATTGGACTCGAGAGCGGCGGAGTTGGCCGCTAGTGTGTACGGATCGATTTTCCGCCGCACTGTGCTGGTTTCCACACCGGCGGTCGCGGAGATGACCAAGCTTTTGGAAAACATCTACCGCTGCGTCAACATCGCGTTGGTCAACGAGTTGAAGCTGCTCTGTCTGCGGATGGGCATCGACATCTGGGAGGTCATCGAAGCCGCTTCCACCAAACCTTTCGGCTTTCAGCCTTTCTATCCCGGTCCTGGGCTCGGTGGGCACTGCATCCCCATCGATCCGTACTATCTGTCCTGGAAGGCCAAGGAGTGGGATTTCCAAACCCGATTCATCGAACTGGCAGGCGAGATCAACCTCAGCATGCCATACCACGTGGTAACCTCCGTAGCCTCGGCGCTGAATCGACACAAGAAGGCGCTGAACGGCGCTCGCGTGCTGGTTCTGGGAGTGGCCTACAAGAAGGATATCGACGATCTGCGCGAGTCGCCCGCGTTGACCATCATCGAATTGCTGCAGAAAGAAGGCGCGGAAGTCAGCTATAACGACCCCTACATTCCGTTGGTCGGGAAAGGCCGCAAATACGATCTACAGATGAAGTCCGCACCTGTTGAGGATCTCGCCCGCTATGATTGTGTCTTAATCGTCACTGATCACTCCAGCTACGACTACGCCAAAGTTGTGGACGAAGCGCAACTGGTGGTCGACACTCGCAACGCGACGAAGGGCCTGGTCAGTTCGAAGATTGTGCACTGTTGATCGAGGGACAAAGCTGTGCAATGAACTACTCGGCGAAATATTTAAGATATAGACATAAGTTCGATCTCTCCCAGGCACTCCGCGCGTTGTTGTGGATATTGATACCGTTGCTCATCGGCATATCCGGGGAAGCTTGCTCCACCGGCCAAGGCAATCATCTTTCGGGCGATGTTTCGACCACGCGGATAGTGTTGTCTGACGCCGCCGAGCACAAGGCACCTCCCTCAGCCCCAACCGCACCTGCACTTCCATTTTGTCCGACGGAGGGCTCTTTACTAGAACATCTGCCACAGCATCAGATGGGCCATCACAAGGTCACTCTCGCGTGGAATGCCAGTGCGCCGTCATCAACCCCCGATGGCAAGGCTGTCGGTTATTGCGTGTATCGACGAAAAGTCGACAAGGGAGCAAAGAAACGCTCAACCCATGCTCCCACATTCTCTGAACGCGAAAGAATCACCCTACTGCCTATTGCGGGCACTCGATGCGTGGACGACGATGTTGAAGCTGACGCGACCTACTACTACGTGGTCACTGCGGTGAACGCGAAAGGCAGACCCAGTTCTCCATCAAATGAGGCTCGGGCTCACATTCCAAATGACAAGTCGGCCAGCAAAGCGCTTGCAGATGTCCCTCTCTGCAGAAGCACGTCGCCGCAAGACTAGCACCTGCCGGGAACATCTTCGCGAACGCTAGCATGGTCTCTTACTCGAGAAGAAAATATCGCAGGTTCGCCCTTCGCTACCGCATACGCGTGAAGGTTCGCAGCGCAGGGCAGCACTCACTATTCGAGGGCGTTACAAGAAACATCAGCGCTGGCGGTCTTCTTCTGGAGTCACCCACTCGAATCCCAAAACGCAGCGCCGTGAGTTTCACCATCATTGCCCAGGGAGGGTATGTGATTCATCCCATCGCGTTTGCGGGTAAAGGCAAAGTGGTGCGAATCGAGCCGGCTCCACGGCAGGCAGGATATGCCATCGCCCTCAAGTGCGTTCGCCCGATTCAGTTCCACCCGTTCGAACTGCAAGATAAGGTCAAGAGCGCCCGGGCGAAGCCTGGTTAAGGACTTTGAACGCCAAATAAATCTTGGCAATCCATTTCTGTTGTTGTACCCGCCAATTGTCCTCGACTGCTATCCGCCAACTACCTCGCCTCTCGAATTTCCTCCGGTCCCTGCACTGCCTTAGCCAACCGCATCCTTCTCCTGTCTTGTCGTTCTGAAACTTCCCAACCGTTGCCGGCCCAATGTATGGGAGCGCCTCATTGGTTTTAGCAGCCAAGGGACGCACAAGCACGGGCTGCGCCGCAGCTCGGACTGGCATCGCCGGTGGTGTGGCATCTTCGGGATGGCTGGCGGCAAGATCGACGGCCGCCCCGCACTATGCCCTGGCCGCCCATGCTGTATCTCGCGGCCGATCTTTCATCCTTTCATCTTCGTTTGTACTGCTGGGCGAGATTCCCCAGGGGTCTTTCAGTGTTTCAGTGGTGAATGTTGGCATGGCACGACGCGCAGAGAGTAATCAGATTCTCGTCGGAATCCTCGCCTGACCGGCTGCGGAACTGCTGGTGGTGGACTTCCAGATTCGACATCGTGCCGCAGGATTGGCATCTCCAGCCGTCCCGACGCAGAACCTGTTGCCGAAGATTTTCGTATTCGATCGGATCAAGCCGTAAACGATCAACCTTTGGGCGAATGCCGTTCATGATGCCTTCTCGCTGAGGTTCCCGAGGAAAGCCTGCTCCTGGTCTTCTGGCAGGAACTTGAAGAATCTCATCATCGAAAACAGCAACGTTTCCGGATCTCCCTTGTCCAGGTTGGCTCCCGCCAGAAAGTCCGCACAGATCATTTCCAGGCAGTAGCCGCGGGATTGATCGCTGCCGAGCATGAGTGCCGCTGTTTCGAGGGCCCGATCGATCACGGGGATTTGGTTGTCGTACAGTTTGTGAAGGAGACAATTTCCCACGGCTCTGTCATTTTCCCGGTGAGTTCTCGCGCGACTGCCTGCTGAAAATCCTCCTACAACAACTCACGCACCTTGTGCAACCAGGTTGCACAATCGAAGTGCTGCCTGCTTCATTCTCCGTGCCCCACAGGTAATCGGCGGACTCGACTTGCTTTTCTTCGATGACGACGATGCTTCCTTCGTGTAAAGGCGCCTCCATCACAGGCATAGCCCCTAACAACAATCGCAATTGAACTGCGGGACGATTGGGTCCGCGGCGAAGCAGAATGACAGATTGCTTTTCTTCGTTGCGCAAGGCAAGCAATGTACCAAAATCCGTATCAGCAGAGATCACGATTCGATCTTCTTCTGCGGCGCGTGCGAAAATTTCAAGATCGATGGCTTTCTGCATGTGGTAGTCCCGGACATGAATCGCGTTGTGACCTGCGGATCGCAAACCCTCGCCGATCAGGGAGCGACAAGGCGTTGTCAACCAGAAACTTCAAGAACCACCAACGACGGGAAGTTCCCGCTCACGAACCGCCTCAGCCGCGTAGCGCAGCGCTTCTCTAATATCCTCGACCTCGAGGTCGGGATAGGCGCCTAGGATTTCAGTTTCCGCCATGCCTTCGCCTACCATGCCGACAACGGTAGCGACCGGTATGCGCAGGCTGCGGATGCACGGGAGGCCGCCCATTTGGTTGGGGTCTACGCTGATGCGTGTGAAGGTTTTCATTTCGACCTCCGTTTAGATCGATGCGCAAATAGCAAACTTCTCACCTTCTCGATCCGTCTGCTAAAAGATAGCATGCCTAGGAAGGCGTCCGCGGCCTAATGCGAGGCCACCCGTGCGAATCCAGCGCAGACGGAGAGGGTTTGGACGCTTCGGACTCATGAAGCCTTCTCGCTCAAACCTTCAAGAAATGTGTCCTGCTGCTCCTTGGGCAGAAATTTAAAAAACCTCGTCATCGAAAACAGCAACGTTTCCGGATCTCCGTTGTCGAGATTCGCTCCCGCCAAAAAGTCCGCACAAATCATCTCCAGGCAGTAGCCGCGCGATCGGTCGCTTCCCAGCATGAGAGCTGCCGTCTCGATTGCCTGCTCAATCACCGGAATCTGGCTCTTGTACAGCTTGAAGTAGACCCACTCCGACGCCTCCGTTTCCTTTCCTGTCAGCTCTTTCTCGACCTCCCTTCGGAAGTCCTCCCGGGGCATTTCCCTCGCCTTGTGCACCCAGGGTGCACAATCGAAATGCTGTCCGTCCCGACGCGCGAGCTTCGCCAACTCCCGCCCTTTAGTCCAGCCGATTTCCTTTAGGTCCTTCCTCGCCTGCGGTGGCAGGTTCTCGTGGATGGACATCAGGTAGTATGCCTTTCTGCGCGACTCCGGAAATCTTTTCTCCAGAAAATCGTCAAACGATTTCAGATTTTCCAGCCTCCAGTATTGTCCCATCCGAACTTCGCAAAGATATCGTCCTAATTCCACGAACTTCGTGTCTCGCTCCGTTTCTTTGCGTTGTTCCCACGCCAGAATCTCGTCGATCTTCGTTAATACGAACAGGGCACGACGGCGACTGAATTTCGGAGGCATGGGCGGATTCCTAGTAATTAAGCTCGTCAAGCCAACCAAAGTCTTCTGCTCCTGGACGTCGCACCAGGCTGACGTCGACCATCTCCTGCCGCCCCAAACAGAGTCCCAAGTAAGGGCAAGTGCTACAGGGATTCTGCGGGAAACGGATGCCGCTGTGCGGAAGGAATTCCGCAGACTCGATTCTGCGAATGGTGTTCTCGACGAGCCGGCCGAATTCCTGACGCTGCTCCTCGGTAATGGTGGTGCGCAAGTACTGGACCTCGACCAGCCGCTTGCGCACGAACACCACCTGCGCGACCTCTGAAATGCCAGTCATCCAGGAATAGCAGACCAGTTGCGGATCGAGAGCCAGCAACCCCTGGGGCTCTTCGGGATAGCGGCTGGAGGATGTTTTCCATTCCAACAGGCGGCGCTCCCCATCGAGGTTTCCAATCCCATCAATGTAGGCGACAAAGTTGTTACTTGCGATTTGGCGGGTATATTTGATCTGGAGGTGACGACGGGGCTGGGGAACGCGGATGCGGTCATCCTGACAGAAGCGGGTGAGCAGCATGATTCCCTGCTCCAGCATGCGATCCCAGGTGTCATGATTGGCAAAGTGCAAATCCTGATCTTTGCAAGCAGACCACTCACGAAAGAGCAACTCTCCGGGATCTTCCCGTCGGAAGTAGGCGCCCAAAGCCAGTTCAAAGGCACGGCCAAACAGCATCGCTGCCCGGGTGTCTTTCTCCTTCCAGCCATCGAGATACCGATGGCGATACCGCCGCGGGCAAGTCAGGTATTGACTGATCTGCGTGTAGCTATAGGTCATCAGGCCACCTGCGGACTGTCGAGATTGGCGGGGGAAAGTTCCTCCCACCGGCTGGCGGGTGCGAAGCCGTCGAGCCGGAGCAAGGAAGTGCCATTGAAGATGATGTGACTGATCTTCACCACCCCCTGCAAGCCCACGAGTTGACGTTCGTCCACTTCATCGCGGCCGAGCAGTTCACTGTCGTAGCCAAAGTCGCGCAGAAACCAGTTCAGCTTCCACAGCGCCTTCGGGTTGCAGTAGATACGGCTGGAGAGTACGTGGTCCGCAAATCGGCGAGGCTCAAGGACGGCCAGAGCGAGCGTGTAGTAGGGCTTCTGCGCCTGCCGGCGGAAATAGGCTTTTTGCACGCGCACCAGGAAGATTCCGTCGGGGACCTGATCGGCGGCGCAACGATCGGCAGCGTGTAGTCCGGTAATCTGGCGTTTCATGCAACACCTTCCTTCTGCGCGGGATAACTGTTTAGCTGGCACAGCAGCGCGTTGCGGTCTTTCTGGGCCCAGTCGGACAGATGAGTAACGAAGTTTTCCACTTGCTCGCGGTTGGCATCGCGGAGGTTTTTGACGCCACAGAAGTCAGTGGCATAGGACTTCACCAGATTGGGATCGAGCTGATGCTGGCGGATAACTTGGTAGAGCCGATCGCGAATCGTACGACTGCCATTCCCATTGGCCGATTGTGGAGGCAACTTCTCTGGCTCGGTGGATGTTTGGGACGGTTCGGACAGACTCCCGATTTCCTCGACCGAGCAAATGCCGATGCCGTAGGCCTTGCGTAGGGCCCGATTGACGGCGCGCGTCTCGGCCACCCGCATTTCTGCGCCATGAACAAGGAACGATACGTTGGAAGGGTCGGCGTCGCCGTAGCCCGAGAATCCCGGCGACTGTCGAGATTTATAGACAGTAGCCTTGAATGCATACCGACGATTGAGAGCATCCGAGAATTCCGGTATCGGTTGTACATGAATTCCACTGCAGCGTCGGCGTGTTGCAAGGCGAATGAGTCCCGTATGGGTTACGTACCAGCGCGCGTCGAGGAGCAGGAGGTCGCCGGAAGCGATGGAAAGCTGTAGTTCATCCGAGAGTTTCTTCAGCTGTTCAACGGCCAAGTGATTCACATTAGTCCATTTCGACCGAGCCAGCCGAACATTTAACAACGACAGTGACTTTTTTCTTTCCTTTGCAATTGCCATGCGAGGCCGCTCCTCATATGTAACGCTAATGTAACGCATATGACGTTACATGTCAACTCGATTGACCCAACTGTTGAGGTTGATTAGCATTCACACGTGGTGACTAAACTGCGCCACCCCCATGGCAAAGACTGAGACCCTGAACCTTCGCGTCTCCTCGGATTTCAAACGTCGTTTGGCGGAAGAAGCGGCGAAAGAAAAGCGATCGGTTACTAATTATCTTGAGGTGCGACTGACTGAAGTATGGGAACGCAGAGACTCGCGGATTCAGCGCAAAGGAGAAAAGCCTGCTCGAAAATAGCGCGGGCGAGGAATGGATCAGACGTTGTACGACCCCGATCTCATGCCTCCAGCAGGGCGCCAGACGTGTGTGATCTCGGAATTGCCAAACGAAGCCAAGAAGTTGTTTGTTTTCTTCGACAGGTTTTGGGGCGCTTTCCAGGTGCGAAGCTAACGATCTGAACGTCCATGACCCCTTAGTCGTTTCCCCGGCGGCTGAAATGCTGAAATGCCCGTCCTGGCGCCTTCCCTTCCCCGCCGCAAGCAGCCCGGCCGCCCTATGGTTACCAAAGAGTTCGGATTCATGTTTGAGAGTTTTTGCGGTTTTGGTGTATGCAGGAGTGAAGATATCTCCGTCCGTCCTCAAACAACTCAGGGCAGTTGAAGCTCAGAGACGGCCAGAAGCATGCTCAAGAAGTCGGAGTCGAGTAATCCAGGATTCCTCGATACAGCAGATCACATCACCCGAGCCACTGGTTTAGTCGAGGGATTGTCGTCGGTTACTGCGGATCGCAAGATCCGACGTTCGCAGGCTCTTTACCCGATTGGGCGAGAACCGCACTAAAAGGTCTCTATCGCGAGTGTCGGAAATGAGGAGCGATAAAGACGATCGTCAAGAGTTAAAAGGCGGCAACCGTTCGCGAAGGCGTGAGCTCCTATAACGAAATCCGCGAGAATGCGGCGCGTCCCCGAATCGCGCTGCTTACGTCGACGTGCTGCATAGCCTTGAAAGGCTCGCCCTGCCAATCGCCATATCTGCTCTGGCAACTCCCAATCGACCCCGATTCCTGTCTCCTCAAAAAACGAGCCAACAAAGGTTTCGCTGCGACCTGGCGCCGCGATCAACTCCGCGAATACGGGAGCAGCAGCGATCAGAGTCCCGCGATGAAATGCTGCATCCAGAGCGTTCTGCGCGGCCACACTCAAGGTCGCGTCTTTGTCCCACAGCGCGATCACCACATTTGTATCGATGGCGGTTGTCATTGTCCCCTCATCCCCCGCAGCCATTTTGTAATATTTTTTCTGCCGGCTCGGATTTCGGGGTTACCGATCCCGCGATACTTTGAGAACGCGCTTTTGCTTCTAACCGGCCGGACGCGTATACCGTCGCCATCGCTCTCGAAGAGCAGTTTATCTCCACTTCGAACGCCAAGCACCCGCCGAACTTCGCGAGGCACTGTAATCTGTCCCTTGCTCGTGATCGTCGCCTGCTTTTGCATAGTCTCACTCCACATTCCTTACTTTATCATACGTTCCTTACCAGGACTAGGCTGCGGCGGCATACGCATGTAACACTATTTTCCCTCCAGACGCTCCCTCACAGACAGACGGACGGTTGCGGTTATTGACTAGTTATATGACTAGTCAGTATAATCTTAGGAATCTCGAACCAGGAGGTTTGGTATGGGTTCATGGCAAGTGCAGGATGCGAAGGCCCGGTTTAGCGAGTTCTTGGATGCAACCATCAAGAAGGGACCCCAAGTCGTCACACGCCGGGGAATTGAAACTGCTGTTCTGGTACCGATTGGGGAATGGAACCGTTTGCAAAAGGCTGCACGTCCGAGTCTGAAAGACTTGTTGTTGGTTGCGGAAGCTCGCTTTGAAAACTTTGTTCCCGAGCGCCACAAGTTGCGGCGACGGACTGTACTGGAGATCAAATGAACCGGTACCTCCTCGATACCAATGTGGTGTCTGAACTGCGAAAGCCGCGTCCGCATGGGGGAGTGGTCGCTTGGGTCAACAAGCAAGCAGAGGAACAGTTGTTTCTGTCGGCTGTAACGATGGGAGAATTGCAAGCGGGAATTGAGAGGACTCGCCGCCAAGACCCGTCCAAGGCAATCGAGATCGAGTCTTGGGCAGATCAACTGGCAGCTTCGTACCAGATACTACCGATGGATACTCCGTGCTTTCGCGAATGGGGCCGGATCATGGACCGAAAGCCGGACGAGTTGCTAGAGGATGCCATGATTGCCGCCACTGCGCGTGTCCATCACTTGATTGTTGCCACAAGGAACGAGGGAGATTTCAGGCGGCTTGACGTCCGGATTCTGAACCCTTTTAAGACTAGCTGACTTCTGCTGAGCGTGCATTCATCCCGCGTGGCTCGCTGGGTGCGATCGAATCGTTCAGCACAATTAGCGAGCTGCTCGCTTTCGCCGGTTGACGCCCAATTCAAACTCGGCTCTTCTCAACCTTTCTCGCGCTGGAATTGCATCCTCCATCAAGTACAACCAATAATCACCGAAGCCAGTCTCCGTTTTCATCGTGTTCCTCCTTTTCGTTTCGCTTTCCACCACACTACGAATGGGAAATGCCTCTGACCGATCACAAGCGTGTCTGATTGGGATTCTTGCCGACTCCGCCTATGTCCACGGGCTCGGGAATATTCAAACGACGATCGGGCTTGGTCTGACTGACGTGATGTCAATCGAAGGTGGTGAAGTGCAACGAAATGCACCTGCGTTGTGACATTCGGTGCTGCCGCCACCCGATAATCAGGCTTGTCAGCCGAGGCTGTTCCGCCGGCGGATTTCGGAGGCCTCTTTTTCACTGGACGGTAAGGCAATACTACCTTACAATGGAGTGCAGATTGGGTAGGTACAGGCCGGGAGGAATCATGACCATGCTCACAGTCACCGCGAAGGGCCAAATTACGCTGAAACAGGACCTGCTCAGACATCTTGGTGTGAGTCCCGGGGAGAAAATTGAGGCTGACAAGGCGCCTGGTGGCCGGATCGTTGTGCGGGCGCCAGTACAGGATGGCACTATTTCTGATTTCGTTGGCTGCCTTTCAGAGCGGGGTGGAACGAAGCTCTCGATCAACGAAATAAATGAGATTGCACGGCGTGGATGGGCAAAAGCGAAATGAAAGTTACAGTCGATACCAATGTGCTCCTCAGAGCTGCCGTTCAGGATGACATACATCAAGCCCGACAGGCAGCAAAACTCTTGCAAGAGGCTGATTCAGTTGCTGTCCCAGTTCCGGTTCTTTGTGAATTTGTGTGGGTACTTCGTCGAGGATATAAGAAATCTTCCTCTGACATTTCCGCTGCCATTCATCGCCTAATCAACAGTGCTAACGTCGTAGTGAATCGGCCGGCGATAGAATTGGGATTGTCGGTCCTCGAGGCTGGTGGAGATTTTGCCGACGGCGCAATCGCCTATGAGGGGCACTGGTTGGGTGCGGACGAATTTGTTTCCTTCGACTCCAAGGCTGTCGCGGTATTGAAGTCCCGAAGTATTCGTACTCGTTTGTTATCCTAATCGCCCACTAAGAGGACCCGTTACTCAGGATTGCTCGGTCCTGTTTTGTGCACCGATAGTCGGCCCTCTCGGCTTCACGGGTCATCAACGGTGACGCCGCAAGAAGTAGACTCGGTCGGTCCAATCCCCGTTTCCGGTCTCTTTAGACAGTTGGATCACAGCCCGGACCAGACCGCCGATGTTTGCCGGAGAAATTGTCTTTTCATCCACAAAGATGACACCACTGTGGGGTCGTCCCTCTTCTGCCCAGACCTTGAGGAGTGGAGGAAGTGTCCTCCGGTCGTAAGTAACTAGGGTCAAACCCTGCCTACCAGCCTCCAGCAGGCAAGCGGAGTCGTCTTTCCCAAGAAATTCGCCACCCTGCCACTCTGCCATCCAGTGGATGACCGGCGACTGATTGCGGCGTCGTAGGCCATCCGCCACGCCCGGGGAAATATGCTCATCCAGAAGTAGCTTGAGCATCTCAACCCCGATTGGTCTTCGCGGAAGCAAAATCCACTGCCTGGGGCAGCATGCGCTTCAGTGTTTGGAAATCTGCTGAATCATTTTCTCCGATCGCCTCATCGATTTCCTCGCGGAACGCTTCCGCATAATTAACGGCCGCTCGAACTTTGGCTTCTGGCCACCGGAGATGTTTGGCTACTGCCGCAACGCTTCCGCTATAGCTGCGGAGCAGGAAAATCACCTCCCACACAGCTAGCGTGCTCCCTTGAATATAGGCTTGCCGGCCTGCAGGGGAATCCCGAAAGTCGAGGAAGGCAAATTCCGACCGCCTTAAGCCTTCTTCCACTAAGCGCGCACTCGCGTCGCTAGGCGTCCACCCGTGCCGATTGGCGATGCGCTTTAGACGCCTTCCACTTTCCACGGGAAGGCGCATGCTAAGAACCATCGACCGAACTGGTTTCATGGTGATCCTCCGTGTAACTATTGTAAGCATTGTAGCATTTGTCGGTGAAGAACTGCCAAGCCCATCGTTCGGGTGACTCGGCGGGCGGGAAGCAAGTTCTGCATCGTGATGGCTGGCCGTGCCAATCCTGCGGCACCATGTCGAATCTAAAAGTCCATCACCAAGAATTTCGGAGTCGTGGTGGAGATGACAGCGACCTAAAACTGATCACCGCTTTGAGCGGCTCACAACCTTAGGTCAAATCGGTTCCGGTGCGCCTGACTGTGGCAAGCGGTAGGGGTCGCTAACGCGGATCCCAGCGAAAGCCTTGACCTGAACTTTGAGAAAGTGAGCAAGAACGTGCCCTTGAGCTGGGCCGAACAGCAAAGACAGTTCGGATTCCCTCCGCTGCATCAAGTCTAAATACATTCTCTGTTCTGGAACGCCATCAGGAAAGGAACTCCCTGATGTTGCCCTGCTATTTCCCTCTTCGATTCTTCGATTCTGACTTTTTTGCCGCAGATTCTGCAGCAAAATGTGCAACTTGAAGAGCAGGAGTGCAACGCTGGCAGACCAATGAAATCGCCAATTCCCTATAATATTCCCTGTTAGCAGGGACTGCTTCGATTGTCCCCGACTGGTTCCCCGCCAACTACCCGCCTCTCGAATTTCCTCCGATCCCGCATTACCCTAGCCAACCGCATTTTTCTCCTGACTTCTCGTCCTGAAACTCTTCCCGACCGTCGCCGACTTGCCGACTCGCTTATGAGACGCGCTGGCTTGCCTTCGGCTGGCCAAGGGGCGCACTGGCACGGTTGCGCCGCAGCCTGGACTAGCGGCGCTGGCGGCACCGGCATCTCCTCCCATCTGTCTTCCCACCGTCTTATGGTTTGGCCGTGGCCGGCTCCTCACCTACGGCCTTGCCTGGCGCTTGTTTCCACGCCTTCATGGTTTGCGCTGAACGCTCCCTGGCGCTTTTTCCGCTACAAGTGCCGGCTGCGTGGAGTTCATCTGCGCTTTGACCTTCTGCAAACTCTGGCGCGTCTCCCGCAGCTCGGACTTCAGATCGCGAATCTCCCGCTGTTGCTGCTTCACCGCTTCGATCAACAAGGCGGTGAGGCGGGCGTAATCGACGCTGCGAGCATCTTTGCCGTTGGCTTCGTAAGTGACCAACTCGGGCACGACTGCGCCCACTTCCTCGGCAATCACTCTGATCTCGTGCTTGCCCGAGTCCTTCAGGTCGTAGGAAACGCCGCGCAGCTTCTCGACTTTCGCCAGCGCGTTCGGGAGAGTTTTGATGTTGGTTTTCCGGCGGCGCGAACTGTAGGTCTCCCAGCTATCGGCGACGGGATGGCCGGCGCCCTGAGCGATGGTGAGAATGTTGGACGGAGCGGTGGTGCCAATGCCCGTTTACGAATGATTCGCGGCGCAGGTGTATTTCCGGGGGTCTGAGCGCGATAGATGCACTGGCAAAAGCCCGTCGGGCTCGACCCTTTCGTATACCAGCCCGATAGCACCGGTGCGCATCATACAGGGCCGGCGGCACTCGGGTGCGCCAGGAGGCGGTGCGTGACCGTCCTCCTGCCGCATATCCGACGTCCGATCGGGGATCGACTAATTCGTCCATCCGCGATCGGCGGTTTCGCAACACACGAAACCGATCTTGGCACGTTTTTTACCGCCACAGTCGCAGCCGCGGTCAGGGCACGGACCTTCCACGTAGAAACGGGTGTCCGCTGAAAGTGGGCGACCCGAAGTCTTATGATCGGAAATTGCCAACGCCAACGCCTCCCAGTGGTCGACGCCGAAGTATTCGTAAACGTCCATTCCATCGGCCCGAAGATCAGTCCAAAGGGCGACGAAATAGGCACGTTTCTCAGATGAAGATGGGTAACTTGCAGATCCAGACATGACATTACACCTCGATTTTGATTTACTTGCGAAGCAGCGCCCCGTAGGGCAACCCTTCATGACTTAATACCCGGATTGCGGTTTTTTTCGCTGCTTTGCGGTGGAAAAGCGCCCGCGAGCGCGACGGTCCAGCGCCAGGAACGGAGAGCTTACCGGCCCCCGGGCGATCGAAAGCAGGGCCCGTTCCGGGCCGACCCAGCACCTAGATCGGGGAGAAACCGTCACTACTGATCCGCCTTATGTTGCGTCCGGAAGGATTTATTTCGGCGCCAGGCGGGACGTTCGGAACCCTCGGGAGACGAGGGGAAAAGCGCCAGAGACGGAGAAACTACCGATCGGCCGGATCGAAAGTAGCGGCCCATCCCGGATGGCCCCCGGCCGATGCGCGCTCCTAGCTTCGCCACCCCTGCTCGGTGGGCGGAGACGAGCCGAGGCTATCAGCTCGGCGCTACGCTTGGCGGGCGAAATCGCCCGGCCGACTTGGCTGGCGGAGGGTACCCGAAACCGGAGCATGCGCACCCTTGGGGACCAAGCGGAAGTATGCGCGCGGCGTCACCGGGGTGAAATCTGAAACGTCAGCAGATGAGATGACTACCAAGAACCCTTGAATAGAAGCAGCAGCCACGGATGTCCCCGTAAATCGGGGGACATCCGGGTTGGCGTCGCCGGTTTTGCGGCTTCGCTTGCGATGGCGATCAGGCATCGGAAGACACGGCACGGGCCGGTTGCGCAATAAACCGCACATTTGCCTTCATCTGGCCTCAACGCGAACCGCCTCGCGTGCTGACATCCTCACGCGCGAACTGGGGATAGCCGGCGAATCCGCCGCACATGGATTCGCTTCTCACGCTTGCGGGTTTGGGCGATGTCGTAGGAGGCTTGCATCCGCATGAGCGTGTCCATCTTCACTCCAAAGGCTTTCTCAATGCGCAGCGCCATATCCCCGGAGAGGTCAGACTTGCCGTTAAGCAGGCTGGACAGTGCGGGCCGGGAAACCTGAAGCGCGGCCGCCGCCGCTGTTACCGACAGTCCTGCGGGATCGATAATCTCCGTCCAAATGAAATCTCCAGGATGGGGCGGGTTCTTCATAGGCACGGAATTTTGCTCCTTTTGTCCTAATGGTAGTCTTCCAAATTTAGGTCGCAGATTTTCCGCTCTGCGATGTCGATACGGAACGTCAAACGGCGGTTACGGGTGACGCTGAGACTCCGAGTGCCCTTGCGGTCGCCGGTCAAGGTGTGCACCTTCCACGTTGGGAGCGAGCGTAATTCCTCGGGGTCTTGCATATCATCGAGAAAGGCCAGCATCTTGCGGAGCTTGTCCACCGTATCGGGCGAAACGCCCTTTGCGCCGCCTTCCTCGTAGAGCCTCTTCAGGCCCTTGTGAACGAAGTTCCGTATCTTCACCTGTGAGACTGTAGCCTGTAGCATAACACTTGTCAAGTATGGCTATTGCCGGACCGGTTGGTTTGTTGATGAGATCTCAACCATCGCTTTTTGGACGAATACGACAGAGCCACTTCGATGCGCCGCAATAGACTAACTAAACCGCCATTCATAGCTGCTTTCGGGAATCCAGACGTACGTCGCGGCTGCCAGGAATTCCTCAGCGGTGATGCGCAGTGGCGTGGCACGCGGTGCAAACGGTATTGAGGCTTTGCTCAGAATCACTGCCAGTTGACATGATGCCGCACGATTGACACCGCCACCTGAGCAAGCTTGCGAGTGCGAATGGCGCAGTTCTTGCAACCCTAAGACGAGAATATTCCAGGATCGCATCTCATCGCCAAGGAAAGGTCTCGAATCGCTTTGAAAATAGCCGCCCAAAAGCCCTGCACACTCAGCCTCACGAATGTGGGCCGCACGAGAGGAACGGGCCTCCTCGGTTCTTGCTCAGATACCGAGAGGGTCGCCTCTCTCAGGGTTGCACATGGAACCCAAGCTGTTTCGCGGCTTGTCGAATGCGATCATCAAGACTCAGAAGCTCGACCCCGGGTACGGCCGAACGAACGGCCAATGCGGATGCCAAGTGAATCGCATCAAGTGTCCGAATGGGTTCGGCAGGAAACGGATGCCTCGCGCGTTCAACAATGTCCGGACTGACGCGGCACAAGTGCCAGTGGCTAGCTGCGGCGTTCAAGTGCGCTCGGCGATCCGCGGCCGCGGCTTCATCGATTTCTCCGGTCGTGACCACGCGGATCAGCACGCGATCACACTCAACCAGCGTAAGATCGGAGGCCATGACGAGGTCGGAGTGCCGAAGCACCTCACGCACAGAGTGACCAGTTTCTTCTCCCAGCAACCACGCTAGCACGGCGCTGGACTCCGCATACACGTTCACTGTGCGCCACGCTCCTGATCGAGGAGCTCGGCAGCTCGACTTCGCTTCAGGGCCCGCGGCAGCTTCGGGTATGCCGCGGCGTTGTTTGAAACACCCAACGTTAACTGGCCTCGCCTTGCAAGGGCCACCAGAGCCGACGGCACGCCTCTCTCGTCAGCTCCCGGTCCTGGCGGAATGAGCTCTGCGACTATTTCTCCGCGATCAGTTACCAACACGGCCTCGCCGGACCGGACTTCGCGAACGTACTCGCTCAACCGGTTCTTCAAATCCCGAAGGCCCACGCTCTTCATATTCACAATGTAGCTTCATGAAGCTACATTTGTCAACCGAGAACTCTGACCATCAGATTTCTTGTGGGACCGCGGGATAGCCGCGCCCGCGTAAACTCCTTGCGAACTCAGCCCTTGGAGCCCGATAATCCGCGGGATATAGCCGGAACGAAAATCAAGTACCCAAGCAGCATCTTGTGACTTGGATCAACTACCATTACCTAGGTCGCGAGTGGTCGGCCAATCTTTCGCGGTATGAAAGCCTGCTCGACCAGGGATTCCATCGAGACTTGACTCTGCTTCTGCAACTGAGGAAGGTGGCTTCTGCAGCGCCAGTTCTGAGCGCCAAAAAGCCACCGCAGTCCGACCGAGGACTGATCGAAGGTCAAGCGAAGTCGGCCCAGATCAGTGGATCCTCTGCTGTGGTAGAGCCTTCGCTGGCCGCTCCCGGGAGTCACGGTGAACAGTCTGGACAAGACGATCCTAACTCTGCCGAGGTTAACCTCGAATGACCGCACTCTGCAGCGCCGCCGCAAGGGAGAATCCGTTCCCCCTCCGCTGAGCGTGCATTTGACGCGATGAAGCGACAAACGGCGAGCGTGGAATCTGCTTCTTGCAAAACGAAGCTAAGAAAGTGATGATTTTCGAGCGACTTACGAGTTTGGCGAAAGCGCGAAAGCCCGATTCTTGATTTCTTACCGGGAAGAGTCGATGACGAAATATCTGAACCTAGAGATTCTTCGCTTTTCTCAACTGCTCTTTGCTAGGTTCCGACAGTAGGAACACTGTCCACCGGACCGGTCGTGAACCATCTGAGAGCTTAGGGCGATCCTGTGTTCAATCCTGACCAGCCCACTTGGTCTGCAGACTCGGCGGCCGCATTAAGGTTTGCATCACCACGCAATACTGTTCTGTTTTCTCGTGCAAGGCGCGCAGTTGTTCCGGTGTTGCCTTAGGCGCAGCAACATCAAAATGAAGATGAATACTTTCAAAGCCGACCGGGACCTCTTTTGATATGCCGAGCGTGCCTCGTAGATCCAAGTCTCCCTCGACAGTTACCTCAATGCGTTCGGTCGGTATGCCCATGGCCGCAGCCACCATCTGACAGGTGATCTGCGCGCAAGCTGCAAGGGCGCCAAGCAAAAGGTCACCGGAACAGGCGCCCGCACCGGCGCCTCCAACTCCCTTGTGCGCCTCGGCCTGGTAGATTGCGCGTCCGATATCGACCGAGCATGCCACCGGAGCATCGGTCTGTGCGCCTTTCGCACGGATTTTGATTTTCGAGGCATTTGGGTCATTGCGATATTGCTCTTTCAGCGGCTTCTGAAGCGATCGAATATCCATGCTGACCTCGTTCCTTATATTCGTAGGCATTCTTTGCCTGACCCCATACGGCTTCCGGCGATGCCGTATTGAAGCTCCTACACCCGCATGGTAGCATCTGTGGACATCGGAGGAGCCATGCCCAAATTTGTCATCGAACGGGAAATCCCAGGGGCGGGAAATCTGACGGAGGCCCAATTGCGGGAAGTCTCACAAAAGTCGGTCAAGGTTCTGAAAGGATTGGGTCCCGAGATCCAGTGGCTCCATAGTTATGTAACCGGCGACAAAGTCTACTGCGTCTACCTCGCTTCCGACGAAGCTATCATCCAGGAGCACGCCAAGCGTGTAGGCATTCCTGCCAACCGCATCTCTGCTGTGCGGCGACTTCTCGATCCAACCATGGCTGGGTAAGCACAGATCGAATACTTTCGCGATCAGCGCCAACTCGTTCCTGCCACCACTACGGAGAAGAAGTCTCGGGCATCAGCACTTCTTCAATCGCTTTCTCGATCGGCAAAGCCCAACCTTCTGACCACGCCTTTGTACCTGCCGTGCCGGTCAATGCTTTCCGTGCCGTTTGCAGACTTGCTTCCAGCTTGGCTTGTTCCGCGGGCGTCAGCGGAGCGCCAATATGCTGGCGCAACGCCGCCGCCGCGCCCGCCAGCCGCAGCGAGCGCTCAGCGTCCCGTTGCGCGGCCGCTGAGCATGCGGAACACTCTAACAGCCGCGCAATTCCGCGTTTATGGTCCAGTTCCTGAAAAAGTTTTATGCTTTCGGCGTAGAGAGAGTGCGCAATGGAATAATTTCCCTGCTCTCTAGCCAGGCTCCCAAGATCTGCGAGGGTGCCGGCAATGCCCCAGCGGTCGCCGAGTTCCCGAAAGATTCCCAGGCCTTGTTCATACAATGTCCGCGCGGCGACGGTGTCACCACGATCGCGCGCGACATCCCCCTGGTAATTTAGCGACCAGGCGACGCCGGTCCGGTCTCCGAGGCCCTGGAAGATCGAAAGACACTCGACGTGTAGAGCGTGGGCGCGGTCATAGTCTCCCTGTACCTTGAGAACATTGGCCAGGTTACTGAGAGCACGGGCGACGGCCTTCTGGTCACCCAATTCTCTCCACAGCACAAGGCCTTCTTCGAATAGAGCTCGCGCACTTGCTACATGCCCTCGGTCGCAAGCGAAGACCGCCAGCGCGTTTAGAGAAACAGCGACACCCATTTTGTCCCCTAGTCGACGCGCGATGTCTTGACTTTCGCCGATCAGCGCATCCGCCGAAGCATAATCTCCTTGCTCGCCGGCCAACACGCCAGCGGCAAAAAGCGCGCGCGCCCGCGCCTTGGTGGGACCTGCCGCTCCGGCGAGCTTCAAAAGCTTACCCAACCGGTCCCGGCCTTCGGCGAGATACTCGCGAATCTCCCAAAAACGAAACAGCGCTGTCCCGAGCCGCAGGCCCCAGTCGGCGTCTCCGGTTTCTGTGAGCCAGTCAAGGCCGGCGCGAAAATTGTCGTGTTCGAACCCGAAGCGTTCTTGCCATTCCGCCGCATCCGTACCGCTCTCCTCCGTAGCCTCCTCTTCCGCCAACACTAGGCAGTAGGCGGCATGGGCGCGTTTGGCCAAGGGCAGCTCTCCGCTTGCCTCCAGCTTCTCCAGAGCGTACTCGCGAATCGTTTCCAGCATTCCAAACCTGGATTCACCCGCCGTTTGCTCGACCTTCTGTACCAGACTTTTGTCGAGCATGGATGCCATTCCGTTCAGCAAGTCCAAATCGAGATCGCTCTTGGCATCGCAAACGGCTTCCACCCCCTCCAGATTGCATCCGCCCGCGAACACCGATAATCTTCGAAAGAGTTTCTGCTCGGCCGCACTCAGAAGATCGTAGCTCCAATCGATGGCGGCTCGAAGTGTCTGCTGTCGCTGCGGCAGGTCCCGCGCGCCTCCGGTCAAAAGTTGCAACCGGCTCGCCAGGCGCGTCAGCATCAAAGGGGGCGAAAGAATTTTCACCCGGGCGGCGGCCAGTTCGATGGCTAGAGGCAGACCATCCAATCGGGCACAAATCTCGGCAACGGCGGGGGCGTTATCTGGATTAAGCTGAAAATCTGGTTTGGCAGCGATGGCGCGTTGTACAAACAGCGCAACTGCCGGGCACCGTGACAGAATCTCCGTTGAGGGCTTGGACCGCGAATCCGGCAGCGCCAGCGGTGGCACGGGAAATTCATGTTCTCCGTAGACGTGCAGCGCTGCCCGGCTGGTTACCATGATTTTAAGATTGGGACAAGTCGCGAGCAGATCCGCCACGACGTGCGCCCCCTGAATCAAGTGCTCGAAGTTGTCCAGCAGGAGCAGCGTGGGCGCGCGCGATGAGTCCCGAAAATTCCTGTTGAGCGTTTCGAGTGGAGACTGACCTCCTGCCTCTCGGATTCCCAACGTCTGAAGGATTGCCGAAGCGATCAAACCAGGGTCACTGAGCGGGGAGAGCGGAACAAAATAAGTGCCGCCTGGAAAACGCTCGATAACGCCACTGGCCACTTCCACTACGAGGCGCGTTTTGCCGATCCCACCCGGACCCGTAACGGTGACCAGGCGCACGTCGCGGCGCAGCAGCAGTTCCTTGACGGCAGGTATCTCTTTCTCCCGTCCCACAAACCCGGTTCGCTGCAGAGGAAGATTGGCCGGGAGGGTATCGATCTGCTTGACTGGCTTCTCCGAGAAGCGGTCGCGTATGGCCGCAAGTTCCCGCGCCAGATATCGGGTAAAAATGTTACGCACCGGGCGGGAGTTCGGCATTACGGGTGCGGCATTGGCAACGGGCGCTTTTTCCATTTCCCCCTTGAGTCGCTTCAACTCCGAGCAAATATCTGCTGCATGCTGGAAGCGCTTGTCGCATTTTTTTTCCAGCGTTCTTGCGATGATCGTTTCCAGAGCGGCAGGTAAGCACGAATTCACCTTTGTGGCGGGGGCTGGCTTCGCATTCAGAATTGCATCCATCAGCAGCACACGATTTTTGCCCACGAAGGGTTTCTGGCCCGTGGCCATTTCATAAAGCACTACACCCAAAGAAAACAGATCGCTGCGCGTGTCAATCTCTTCTCCGCGCACCTGCTCCGGAGACATATAAGAAGTTGTGCCCGGGATAACGCCGTCGAGGGTAAGCGCATCCTCGTCGGAGTCGTCTTCCGCGATATGAAGGGCGCACACCTTGGCCAACCCGAAATCCAGAATCTTCATCTGTCTCCGGCCGACGATGAACATGTTTCCCGGCTTTATGTCCCGGTGGATAATGGCTTTTGCATGCGCTGCTGCCAGGGCGTCGGAAGCCTGAATGGAAAAATCCAAGAGCTCGTCGATCGAAATCGGCCCTTCCTGGATTCGCTGCTTTAGGCTCACCCCTTCCAGCAACTCCATGACGATCACGGGCTGATGATCATGCTCTTCCACTTCGTAAATCGTGCAGATGTTTGGGTGATTCAGAGACGAGGCGGCGCGGGCTTCGCGCTCAAACCGCCGGAGCGCTTTCTCGTCACATACCAGATTCTCTGGCAGGAATTTCAAAGCGACCCGGCGTCCCAGGCGGATGTCCTCCGCTTCGTACACCACACCCATGCCGCCGCTGCCTAGTCGGCGAAGCACTTTGTAGTGTGCAACCGTTTGCCCGATGAGGGCACCGTGCTCGGGCGTTCCCGTCCGGGTGAGGTTCTGCATCCCACCCTCAAGCGCGGGTTTTTCCAGGAAGTCGCCCAATTCGCCGTGCGATCGCAAAAGGGATTGGACTTCCAGGGAAAGCAGAGTGTCGCCAGCGCAAGCCTCGCGCAAGAAAGCTTCCCGCTGTTCTGCCGGTAAACGCAGCGCCGCCTGCAGCAAATCGTCGACTCGTTTCCAGCGCTCAGCGTCCACTACGAGCCTCGATTCATCTCACGATGGAGCCAGGCTCGCGCCGTGCTCCAGTCGCGAGATACGGTAACCGCGGATAGATCGAGCACTTCGGCCGTCTCCGCGAAGGTCAATCCCCCGAAGAAGCGCAGCTCGACTACTTTCGCCTTCCGTGGATCCAGTTCGGCCAGAGCTTTCAGAGCGTCGTCGAGAACCACCACGTCAACGTCTTTGCGCCGCGAGAACCCCGATGCGTCTTCCAGGGGCAGCGTACCCTGACCTGCACCGCGCTTTCCGGCACGATGGCGCCGGGCGTAGTCGACCAGAATCTGCCGGATGAGCTGCGCAGCGATGGCAAAAAAGTGAGTGCGGCTTTCCCATTGCGGAGGTCGTATCCGAAACAGCCGCAGATACGCTTCATTCACCAGTGCGGCACTTTGCAGAGTGTGATCAGGACGCTCTTTTCGCAGTTCGTAGTGCGCCAGTCGCCGCAATTCTTCGTAAACAACCGGCACCAAGGCATCGAGCGCGGCGCGATCGCCGCCCTGCCAGCCCTGCAAAAGCCGCGTGATCTCGTCTGTAGAGTTCTGCCCCACGCAGAAGCCTCATAAGGGGGAGGGGCTTGGGCGCTAGCCTAGCCACGTCCGCGTCAAATGTCAAACGGCTCACTGAGGGCCTGCCGGGGAAGCCATTCTGTGTCGAACGAAAAAAATTTGTCCACCATGATCAGATTTGCCCCGCCACTGCGCTGATTAGAGATAGAGCAGAAGAACTTCCCGTTGGGAAATCTTCAAATGATGGGCGAGAAACCAGGGAGGACAGCCATGAAAAGGTTCACGGCACAAACGCGGTTGGTTGGACTGCTGAGCTTGCTTCTGTCCGTGTGGAGCACCGCCCGCGCGCAGATCACCCCTCTCGGTGATGCCTTTACCAACAGTGCCGCGGCCACCACGAACTACGGCTCCTCCACGCTGCTCTATGTCGATGGCGCCACGGCGGTCACCTACCTTCAATTCGATCTGGCGTCGATTCCGGCTACGGCCAGCGTCAGCCAGGCCACGCTGAAGTTATATGTCAATGCCGTGACCACGGCGGGCAGCTTCAACGTGGACTACGTCAACAGCGCCTGGGCGGAGAACACGATCGATGCCAGCAATGCTCCGCCGCTGGGAACGACGATCGCTTCCCAGGTTTCCCTCACCACGGCGGACAAGAATCAATACGTCCTGATCAACGTGACTGCGGCGGTGCAGGCCTGGCTGAGCGGGAACGAGACCAACAACGGCATCGCGCTGGTGGCCAATGGCACGTTTAACGCCACGTTCGACAGCAAGGAGAACACGACGACCAGCCATCCGGCGGAGCTGGACATTGCCTATGCGGGCGGCGATGGGACGATCACGGGAGTGACGACGGCGAGCGGCAGCGGACTGACTGGTGGAGGGACGAGCGGGACGCTGGACCTCTCGCTGACGAAGGCCTGCGGGGTGAATCAGGTGTTGCAGTGGAATGGCACGGCGTGGGCCTGCGCCACCGCGGGCACAGGCACGATCACCGGCGTAACTGCGGGCACGGATCTGACCGGTGGCGGCACCAGCGGCAACGTCACGCTCAAAGTCGATACCACCAAAGTTCCGCAACTGGCGGCCGCCAACACTTTCACCGGCAATCAGACGGTGAATGGAAACCTCAGCGCGACCGGGACAGTCTCCGGCGGCAGCTACCAGATTGGAAGCAATCTGTTCGCCTTCGGCTCCTACGCAAACTCCAATGCTTTCTTGGGCTTCGCGGGGAACACAACCACCACGGGCTCCTTGAATACGGCCAGCGGTGCCTATGCCCTCGGCTCCAATACCACGGGCAGCGCCAACACAGCCAGCGGTCTCTTCGCGCTCTATAGCAACAGCACGGGCAGCTTCAACACCGCCAGCGGCGCGTACACCCTCGAAAACAACAACGGCTCCTTAAACACGGCCTTCGGCGACCAAGCGCTCAGCTACAACACCACCGGGAACAACAACACGGCTACCGGAGCCAACGCACTCCAGCAAAACGCTTTGGGCAGCAATAACGTTGGAGTTGGCTATGAAGCGCTCTACTCCAACAGCGGGGACTCCGCTGGGGACGGATGGTACAACACCGCAGTGGGCACCCAGGCGCTCTACATGAACAACGACACCGGTGGCACTGGCTACTATGCCGACGACAACACGGCCATCGGCTACCAGGCCCTCTACTCCAACACCATGGGCCCCTACAACACGGCCACCGGCGATCAGGCGCTCTACGCCAACACCGGGGGCGGCTACAACACGGCCACCGGCTACCAGGCGCTCTCCTCCTCCGAAAGCTCGGCCAACACAGCCACCGGTTCGTGGGCGCTCGCCTCCAACACCATTGGGGAATCCAACGCTGCATTTGGGCTCTCCGCGCTGGCTGAAAACACCACGGGCAGCTACAACACCGCCGTCGGGTTTGCCGCGGCGGAAACCAATACCACGGGCAGCTATCTCACATGCGTCGGATATTACTGCGATACAGGCTCCGACGGCCTCTCCAACGCGACGGCGATTGGCGCGCATGCCATCGTCGGGGCCAGTAATTCTCTGGTGCTGGGAGGCACCGGTAAGTATGCGGTGAAAGTGGGCATTGGCACCGCCGCTCCGTCCAACATTCTCACTATCGCTCAGGGCGCCGGCCATCCCGTCGCTGATAGTTGGGAGACCTACAGCTCGCGCCGCTGGAAGGCCAACATCAAAACTCTTCCCAACGCACTGGCGAAGGTCGAGAAGCTGCGTGGGGTTTCCTACGATATGAAGGACTCGGGCAAGCACGAGATCGGAGTGATTGCCGAGGAAGTGGGCGCAGTCGTGCCCGAGCTGGTCACTTACGAAGCCAACGGCAAAGACGCCCGCAGCGTCGATTACGCCCGCCTCACCGCCTTGCTGATCGAAGCGGTCAAGCAGCAACAGCGGGAGTTTCAACGCCAACAGTCTCTTTTGCGCGCATCGATTCGCGATCTGAAGTCCGAGCTGCGGGAGACACGCCAGAGTTTGCAGAAGGTCAAAGCGCAGATGAGTTCTACGCAGCCGGCACTTGTAGCGCAAAAATGCCCGGAAGCGTTCTCCGAAAGCCCTGAAGCGATGGAAAGAAGCACGAGCCAAGGCCGCCGCCCATGAGGAGTCGTCTACGGCCTGCAAACGGATCAAACAACCAGGAAAGGACAGGATAAACACATGCCGAAATACGTTATCGAACGCGATGTTCCGGGAATTGGAAATGCGACACAGGAGGAGGTTCAGACCATATCGCAGAAATCCTGCAGCGTTCTCAATAAACTCGGTCCGACGATCCAGTGGTTGCACAGCTACGTCACTGCAGACAAGATTTATTGCGTCTATATTGCCCCGGACGAAAAGACAATTCGAGAACACGCGCAACAAGGAGGCTTTCCGGCGAACTGTGTTTCGGAAGTCAGGTCAGTGATCGATCCGACAACCGCCGAATAGACGCGAAGGCTGAGTGATATCCGGCACGAAACCGGACAGGTATGCGATGCGTCTCGCGCGTGCACATCGCAAAATCTTCGACTTTGGACCGGCGAAAGTTTCGCCCAAAGCTCAATCAATCTTCGGGGGTGCCTTATATTGGGAATGACCGACGAGCATCTCTCCGACCCTGGGCCTCGGAAAACAAAAGGGGTGGCGAACGCCACCCCTTTTCTCTCGCCGCAAATCGCATCCACATCGTCCAATGGCGGGTTTTTGTATGCCCGCTGCGGTGATTGGGTAATCACGGATGCGCGAACGACGTGTTCGCTGTCGCAGCGAGAATCGGCATTCGCTTGTGGCGGATCCATTTAAGCGTGCGACATTTCTCTTGTCGAACCGTCTCCTCCGGAGATGCATTTCGTGCGAAGCAAGACGAGGCAAAGGTGTGTTCGTTCAAAATTCAAGTTTATGGCCTGTTTGCGGAACTGTAGTCGCTTCAGGCAAAGACTTTGCCGCGTGTGTCCCAATGACATGATCAGACACCAAGGCGTTGTTCAGAAGTCGGCTGCTCTGCAGCGATCTGCTTGAGTTCCTGCGCGCGGCGAAGAGCCCGGCTGAGCTGTTGAGATGTAAGACTTGTACCCTGCTTGTGTCCAAGTTCGCGAAGAGCTTCCAGAAAGAACTTCGTATCCATGCTGCTTCCTCCTAATTGACGCGACCGACCGCAGAAACGCTGCTTCTATCTCATATGCGCTTTTCCGCGACAAACTCCCTCAGGCAATTGCAACTCTTATGCAGGCGTGCGAGGAAAAGGGGCGGGATGCAATCTTCCGGGGTATAATCTCGCGGAACTCATCGCGAAACAGGGAGTTAGCTTTGTGAGTCTTGGCTGTTCAGCGATCATTGTTTTCATGCTCTGTCGTGGCTATCGGAGAAAAACAACGTCCAACCGCAGCGCTGAATGAAGTGCTCTGGAGAATAGTGGAGAAGGGCGCCGATGTCGCTTGAGGCATGTAATGTGACGGTGCTTCTCCGGCGATGGAGGAGCGGGGACCAGCAGGCGCTCGATGGGCTGGTGCCTCTGGTTTACGACGAGTTACGCCGACTGGCAGCACGCTGCCTTTATGCCGAAAGGCCTGGGCATACCCTTCCCGCCACAGCGTTAGTCCATGAAGCGTATCTGCGGCTGATCGACGTTGACGTGGAGTGGCAGGACCGGGCTCACTTCTACGCCCTTTCGGCTCGCATACTGCGTCGGATCCTCGTGGAATATGCCCGCTCGCACAACCGGCAAAAGCGAGGTGGGGATGCCGTGAAAGTACCGCTGGAAGACGCTGTAGCGGTGGGGCCCGAGGCTAGTTCGACGGTGCTGGAACTGGACGAGGCACTCCAGCGTTTGGCTGCGCTCGACGCACGCAAAAGTGAAGTCGTTCAACTACTCTACTTCGGTGGGCTGACGTACGAAGAAACTGCGGCGGCTCTGGAGATCTCTCCCGCCACCGTGCATCGCGAACTCAAACTGGCTAAAGCCTGGCTGCACAGGGAAATGGCTAAAACCTAGAATCAGATGTGTATAGGCATATGGACCCAGCTGCTCACTTGCAACCAGATCACTGGAAACGGATCGATGAGCTCTTCTACGCCGCACTTGATCTCGATCCGCAAGCCCGTCTGGCCTTTCTTGAGCAGGCTTGTGGATCCGACATCGAGCTGTTGAAAGAAATCCAATCACTTCTGGAGGCTTCCGGAAAGACGTTGGGGTTTGCCCAGAAGGCGGTGGTTCAACTTGCTCGCGAGCAAACAATCGAAGCGCTCCCCGCTGGCAGCCGCGTAGGTGCTTATAAGCTGCTGCGCCGCATCGGCGAAGGTGGCATGGGGACGGTTTACCTGGCCAGCCGCGCCGACCAGGTATATCAGCAGCAAGTGGCAATCAAGCTGATGCATCGAGGTTTCGGTCTCTCCCAGGTCATGCTGCTGCGTTTCAGCGTCGAGCGTCAGATTCTTGCCGACCTGAATCATCCCAACATCGCGCGCCTGATTGACGGTGGGATGACCAGCGACGGTCTCCCATACCTTGTCATGGAGTATGTAGACGGCGTTCTCATCGACAGCTATTGCCGCGATAAGAATCTTTCTATCGAGGATCGACTGCACATCTTCCGCACGGTTTGCGCCGCCGTGGAGTACGCACACAAACATTTGGTAATTCATCGCGACATCAAGCCCGCCAACATTTTGGTGACGGCCGATGGGGTGCCCAAGCTGCTCGACTTCGGGATTGCGAAATTGCTCGGTCCGGAAGCAATAAACCAGTCTCTTACCCGCGCCAGCGAGACGCTGATGACGCCGGAGTATGCCAGTCCTGAGCAGCTGCGGGGCGAGCAGATTACGACAGCGGCGGACGTCTATGCGCTCGGAGTTGTGTTGTACAAATTGCTTGCGGGAAAGCACCCGTTCGAAATCGAGACGAAGAGTCCGCTGAAGATCGCACAGCTTATCTGCGAACGGGAGCCGGAACCGCCGAGCCGGGTGGTTGCCTTTTCAGGCAACCGGAAGAATCCGCCTGAAGCCTACCGCAAATTGAAGGGCGATCTCGACCACATTGTCCTCATGGCGATGCACAAAGAACCTTCCCGGCGCTACTCATCCGCCGCCTCGCTGTCTCGCGATCTGCAAGCGTACCTGACCGGATACTCGGTGCAGGCGCGCAGCGACACCTGGGGTTATCGGAGCGGCAAATTCGTTCGAAGGCATAAGGTCGCCGTGCCGATGGCGGCCTTGGCCGTGCTGGCGTTGATCGGATTCAGCATTGGCATGGGCCTGATCGAGCGGCGAGCAGAGCATCAGCGGGAGATTGCCGAGAGGCAGCGCTTAGCCTCGCGGAAAGAGGCTGATTTTCTGGCCACCATTTTCGTTGCAGCCACGCCAAGAGGCGCTTTGGGCCGGAACATCTCGGCGCGTGATCTTCTGGACGAAAGCGCGCAGCGCGTTGACACTGAACTCAGCGCTACGCCAGAAGCGCGAGCCAGTGCCCTCTACAACCTTGGAATGGCCTATCGTCATCTCGGACTGATGGATGAGGCGGAACCCCTTCTGCTCCGATCCTATGAATTACGCCAACAGCTGTTCGGCCCGCAAAACATTGATGTTGCCAAAAGCGCAGTCGCGCTTGCCGAGAACTACAGGCTGAGAGGGCAGTACGCGAAGGCCGAGCCGCTCTTCCGCCATGCACTGCAGATCGCCCAGAAAGCGCCTGGGGATAACACCACTGTGACTGCCGATATCCTGCACAAGTTCGGATTCTGTCTTTTCATGGACAGCCGGGATGTGGAGGCCGAGTCATTGCTCAAGCAAGCTCTCACACTTCTTCCCGATCCAGAAGGAAGTGACGCCGCTTTTGTTCGCAGCGGGCTGGCTCTGGTGCTTGACCGCGAGGGAGACTATTTGGGCGCCTTCCAACTCGGGAGCAAGGCGCTGGCCACTCTGGAACGTCTTGATAGCCCAGACGTGGGATCCGCCCAAAACAACAGGAACGTATTTCTTCGGGACATGGGGAACCTTCGTCAGGCGGAAATCGCCCAGAGGCAAACGGTTGAGTGGTGGCGTCGAGTTGCGGGAAGCCACGTCGACATAGCCTGGCCGCTGAGTAATTTGGGGACGATTTACCTGCTCGAGGGTCAGACGACGAAAGCCGAACCTCTGATGCGGGAGGCTTTGAAAATCCGGCAAAAGATACTAGGTCCGAACAGCCCTCTCATAGCTATCTCGTTGGACGAATGGGGACGAGTGTTGCAGGCGAAAGCTGACTACCAGGGAGCCGAAACATCTTTCCGCCAATCTCTCGACATGTTAAATGGCACCGCCGGCTCAGAGAGCTGGATGGTCGAGCAGGTGCTTAGCGATTTCTCCAAACTGCAGCTGGATCGCGCAGACTATGCCTCGGCTGAATCCTATGCGGATCGAGCCTTGGAGATGAGCCGAAAGCTCGGTCGAGAAGACAGCCCGCAGATCGCCGAGTCATTATCTGAGATTGCTCTGGCGCGAGAGCTTCGAGGCGATGCCGCGAGCGCGGAGCCGATGCTCCGTTCGGCACTGGAGATTCGCGAGCGCCTGCTTCCCCCGCGGTATCCCGCGATCGTAGCCGCGGAAACGCGTCTTGGGGAGGCATTGACGGCAGAAGGCAAGGCCGCCATGGCCGAACCCATCCTTCGCGAGGCGGTTGATTCTGCGCACCACGGACCTTTTGCTTTGCTGGACTGGCAGGTCGGCGAAGCGGAGAGCGCCCTTGGTGTCTGCCTGGCAAGACTCGGCGAAAGAAACGAAGCAGCGAAGTTACTGAGTGGCAGTCACGCTGCGCTCGCAGCTTATCCGCGACAAAGCCTCCGGCGGTGGATCCTGAAATTGCGCACCTCGGCGCACCTGTAACAACGAACGGACTGTTTCAACCCCAGCTAGAAGAAGAACTACAGACTCTTCACAAAATCTGCAGATTCTCGCCAGCACTTCCTAATGAAGACCACAACTTTTTCTGCCATCCATGAGGGAATCTTGGTGGAAAAAAGCACATATAGAGATGAGCGGATTCGGAAGTCTCGAAACAAGCTCAAAATTCAAAAAGGAGAAGCACCATGAAATCCGTCAGCCAGTCTTCGCGCATTACTATAACCGGCTGGCTGCGCCGTTTCGCATCTGCGTCGGCTCGGCTAGCTTCAACCGCAACCATTCTCTCTGTAATCTGCGTGGCCGCTGTCATCGCCGCACCGGCGCAGACCTTTTCAACAATCTACAGTTTTACCGGCACGGACGCCAGCTATCCTTATTGGTCGCTCGTTCAAGGAACCAATGGAGATCTCTACGGAGTAACCATCGACGGCGGGACGGCCAATAAGGGTAGTGTGTTCAAAGTTTCTCCAGCGGGAACACTCACCACAATTTACAGTTTCTGTTCTCAAGGTCAGTGTTCCAGCGGCGGAGCTTCGTCTCTGATCCTGGGCTCGAACGGTAACTTCTATGGTTCGACATACGTCGGTAACGGCACTATCTTCGAGATCACGCCGGCAGGCAAGCTGACGACGCTGTACACGTTCTGCTCGCAGCCGAACTGTGCGGACGGCTTGTCGCCGTACGGTTCACCGTTGCAAGGAATGGATGGGAACCTTTATGGGACAACGCAGGGCGGCGGGGCCAATGGGGCAGGCACGATCTACAGGCTCACTCCAAGCGGCAAGTTGACTACGCTCTACAACTTCGCCTCGCTGCCGGACTGGGCCGACGGAGGCGCTCCGAATTCTGGAGTCATTCAGGACGCGAGCGGAGACCTCTATGGGACAACAGACATCGGCGGAGAAGGTAACGGTTGCCAACTTCCGAGCGTGGGTTCCACCGGCTGCGGGACTGTGTATAAACTCAGTCCTTCGGGAGCGTTGACCACGCTCTATACCTTTTGCTCGCTCAGCAATTGCGCAGACGGCCAGTATACGGAGGGACCGCTGACCCTGGGCTCCGATGGCAATCTTTATGGGACGACCCCACTCGGCGGAGCTGGCCAGGAGGGGACCGCGTTCCGGCTGACTCTGAGCGGCACACTGACCACGCTGCATAGTTTCTGCACAGAAACCAACTGCGCTGACGGGAAGGTTCCGTCCAGCCTGATTCAGGCCAGCGACGGAAACTTCTATGGCGCCACCTACGGAGGCAATGGCACCAACGGAGTGGGCGGCTCCATTTTCCAAATCACGCCCTCGGGTGCATTTTCGGTGCTGTACACGAACAGCGTGAACCAGCTCGGCCCTCTGGTTCAAAACACGAACGGCACATTCTATGGAACAAGCTCCAATGGCGGGACCCAGGGCGACGGCTCTATCTTCAGTTTCAAAAAGGGGCTGGGTCCGTTCGTGGAAACAGAAACCAACTGGGGCGCAGCGGGATCATCTGTTGTGATCCTTGGGTCCGACCTGACCGGTGCAACCGATGTGACCTTCAGCGGAATTCCGGCGAATTTCAAGGTCGTTTCCTCCACCGAAATCGTGGCCATCGTGCCTTCTGTGGCGATTACGGGCACGGTTCAAGTGACCATTCCGAAGGGCACTCTATCGACGAGAGTACCTTTCGAAGTGTTGCCGGTGGGAACCTACCATCTCCAGAACCTGAACAGCAATATGTATGTCGGCGTGCAGTCGGCATCGCTGATGAATGGCGCTCCGCTGGTGCAGTGGGATTCCGATGGATCCTTAGACCAGGAATGGACCGTGTCCATGGAGGGCAACGGCGTTTATAAGATTCTCAATGTTAACAGTGGGTTGTTGATCGGAGTCGCCTCCGCCTCCAAGGAGGAAGGTGCACAGCTGGTGCAATGGGGCAACAATGGCAGCTCCGACCAGGAGTGGCAATTCTTTCCCTCGGGCTCCAATTGGCTGATCACCGATGTGAACTCGGGAATGCAGATGGCGATTTCGGACAACTCCCTGACCGAAGGCGCACCCGTGATTCAGTGGCCGGCGAACGGAACGACCAGCCAGATGTTCGCACTGGTCCCAGTCAATTAACTCACCGTTACACAAAGGTCCGCTGGCAGTTTCTCCTGAAACTGCCAGCGATTTCACCGTCGACAGCAGCGCCGCTCCAGGAGCCGAGACGCGAAAACTCTCACGGGCAGGCGGATTAGCTCGCTCCCAAAATCGCGACCGCCGGCTCTTCTCGTTACGTGATCCCCTCTTCTCCATAAAGAACGATCGCTTTCCTGGGATTGCATTCCCCCTTTCCCACATTTTTTCCGCCATCCATGAGGGAATTTCGCTGGCAAAAAGCACATATAGAAATGAGCGGCTTCGGAAGGCTCAAAGGAACTTCAATTCAAGAGGAGAACCACCATGAAATTCGTCAGCCAGTCTTCGCGCATCGCCATGACCGGCTGGCTGCGCCGTTTCGCATCTGCGTCGGTCCAGCTAGCCTTAACCGCAACCATTCTTTCTGTTATGTGTGTGGCCGCTGTCGTTGCCGCACCGGCACCGGGGCAGCTCTCTACGATCTTTAACTTCACCGGCGAACTGCCGAGCAATCCCTCTTATTCGCTCGTTCAAGGAACCAATGGATATCTCTACGGCGTAACCGCCACCGGCGGGGCGACCCATAGTGGTAGCGTATTCAAGGTTTCGCCGGAGGGCAAACTCACGACCATTTACAGTTTTTGCCCCGAGAGTCCGTGTTCCAGCTTCGCCGGACCCTCGGCTCTGATCCTGGGCTCGAACGGCAATTTCTACGGTGTGGCTTCATTCCTCGGTGACGGTACAGTCTTCGAGATCACTCCGGCAGGCGCATTGACCACCATTTACAGCTTTTGCTCACAGCCGAACTGCGCCGACGGCACGACGCCGAATGGTCCACTGTTGGAAGGAATGGATGGGAACTTTTATGGGACAACGTTTGGCGGCGGGGCCAATGGCGCAGGTACGATCTACAAGCTTACTCCAACCGGCACTCTGACTACGCTGTACAACTTCTGCTCGCAGGCGGCCTGCAGAGACGGATTCGGTCCGTATGCCGGAGTGATTCAGGACGCGGGCGGAAACCTCTACGGCACGACAGACATCGGCGGTGAAAACGGCAATTGCGTACTTATAGGCGGGGGTCCCACCGGCTGCGGAATTGTTTATAAACTCAGTCCTTCCGGAGTGCTGTCCACTCTCTATAGTTTTTGCTCGCTCAGCAATTGCGCAGACGGCCAATATCCGCAGGGACCATTAACGCTGGGTTCCGATGGGAATCTCTATGGGGCGACTGCATTTGGCGGAACTGGACAAGGCGGGACCGCGTTCCGGTTGACTGCCGGCGGCGCGCTGACTACACTGCACAGTTTCTGCACAGAAACCAACTGCATGGACGGAGCCTATCCCTATAACCTGATTCAGGCGAGCGACGGAAACTTCTACGGTACTGGAACGGAGGGCGGCGGCTCGATCTACCAAATCACGCCGACGGGTACATTTAAGGTGTTGTATACGAGCAACGGCGCGTACTTATTCGCTAATCTGATTCAAGACACGAATGGCACATTCTATGGAGCATTCAGGGACGGTGGGACCAAAGGGGACGGCTCCATCTTCAGCTTCAATATGAGCTTAGGTCCGTTCGTACAGACAGAAACCAACTGGGGCGCAGTGGGAAAGTCGGTCGTCATCCTGGGAAGCGATTTGACGGGCGCGACGACGGTGACCTTTAACGGAATAGGGGCCAAGTTCAAAGTCGCCTCCGCCTCGGAAATCACGGCCACTGTGCCTTCGGGGGCGACTACAGGCATGGTTCGAGTGACCACGCCGAATGGAACTCTATCGACGAACTCACTGTTTGAGGTGCTGCCGGTGGGAACCTACAACATCCAGAACGTGAACAGTGGACTGTACGTCGGCGTGCAGTCGGCATCGCTGATGAATGGCGCTCCGCTGGTGCAGTGGGCTCCCGACGGATCCTTGGACCAGGAATGGACCGTGTCCATGGAGGGCAACGGCGTCTACAAGATTCTCGATGTCAACAGTGGGTTGTTGATCGGAGTCGCCTCCGCCTCCAAAGAAGAAGGTGCGCAGCTGGTGCAATGGGTCAACAATGGCAGCTCTGATCAGGAATGGCAATTCTTTCCCTCGGGCTCCAATTGGCTGATCACCGATGTGAACTCGGGAATGCAGATGGCGATTTCTGACAACTCCCTCGACCAGGGGGCAGATGTGATTCAGTGGCCGGCGAATGGAACGACCAGCCAGCTGTTTACACTGGTTCCCGTTCAGTAACTCGCGTTAGACAGAGATCCGCTTGTAGTTTCGTGGAAATTATCAGCGGATTTCACCCCTACAAGAGCGCTGCCGGCCACCGAGCGGCGAAACTTCTCTGAGGCCGGTGGCGCTCCAATATGTGGAAGTTCACACGGCGATCGCACGGACTGTGGACACCTCGAAGCGGGAAGCATCGCGAGAAGAGATACGGCCTGAAATCTAGTCTCTTGCTGAATACTCCGCAGAGATTCCGGGTTGAGGTGTCCTGGAGCCGATTAGTGCATAATCGCCAAAGCAGCCATGAAACGTTGCTCGCTATCGAGACGTCGGCATCGCCCTGGTTTTCCCAAAGCAATTGCGAATGAGATTTGCCTGGACCCTTGCGGGTTCATCCATCACCGGGCCACATCTCCCAGAGCCAACTTATGGCCCCGGAGGTTGTCCGGCACTCAACTTCCGAGGGGCTCATAATTCGGGTGGAAGACGGGCAAACCAGTACTGCATCATTTTGAGCGGTCGCCCTTAGTTTTTTTCGAGGCGATTGACCACGAGGCGGTCAACGGAAAGCTTATCGGGACCAAGGAGAGCAATCGTCAAGCAACATAAGAGTAGGATGAACGTCGTCATGCCGCTGCGCAGAATCAAGCCCCTATGGAACACAAAAGTGGCGACCGTCATATCGAAGGCGATCAGTAACGCAGCAGGTCTTCTTAAGAATCCAATGACCAGCAGGATCCCGCCGATGAATTCCGTTGCCTTGCATAGATAAGCGGCCAAGCAGGGAAAAGGGATCTGGGTAGGCTGGAGGGTGCTTGCGAAGTCCGACAGTGCGGCCGGATGGAGAAGCGTCAGGCCGTAGCGGATAAAAATCACTCCGCACCAGATTCGAAGAAGCGCGATCGAATCAGTCCAGACAGTCCCTTGACCAAACAAGAACTTGTTCATCCTTGCTTCCTTACTTGCCCAAGATCACCGTGACGGTGTTGGTAGCGTTGTTGGTGACAACAATGTCGCCTTTGCCATCGCCGTTCAGGTCGCGAATTGCCAGGCCCTTGGGGTGCCCTGGAACCGATAAGGTCGAGCGCGACGCGACCGAACCCTGCTTGCTCATCATGAAGATCGTGATGCTATCGCTATCTGGGTTCGAGACCACGATGTCCCCAACACCGTCGCCATTGATGTCTCCGATCGCCACCATGTTCGGACGTTTCGCGGTCACAAACGGTGAGCCGGTCATCTTCGTGAAACCACCGCGACCATCCCCGATCAAGACTGTCAAGCCATCTTGACCGGTGCGATCGGAAGTGCTGCTGGGGGAGTTGACGATTGCAAGGTCAGGAATGGCGTCTCCATTGACATCGCCGATGGCGACGTTAAATGGGGAATCGCCGCACAGAAAGGGCGAACCAGCCGGCTGCCGGAATCCGCCCTTGCCGTCGCTTAGAAGAATGGTGACATTGTCTCCCTCTAGATTCGGGCTGACGATGTCGGCTTTACCATCGCCGTTTAGGTCGGCGACGCGGATTCGTTGGTAGGGGTGCTTGCCGACCGCGACATAACTCCCAGGTGTGGCGAAGCCGCCTTTGCCATCGCCAAACAGTATCTCCAGCCGGTCTTCTCCCCAGCTGTCTGTAACCAGATCCGGGTTCCCATCGCCATTGAAATCCCCTGTAGCAATGCCATGCGGATGTGGCTTGACCGCGACGGTGAACGGGGAGTGAGGTGCACCCGCAAATTGTCCCCGGCAGTTGCCTAAAAGCACGGTCAGATGCTGTGTCTCATGGTTCGCAAAAGCAAGATCAAGGCAACCGTCGCGGTTGAAATCGCCGACCGTAACATCATTGGGATCATGCCCTGCGGGAAACGGTGAGCCGGGAGCCGGCGAAAACCCTCCTTTACCATCTCCCAACAGCACCGAGGCATCGCCGCTCTGCTCGTTCGCCGTCACGATATCGAGCTTGCCGTCGTTATTAAAATCAGCAACAGCAACACTGCCTGGCCCGTTCCCGACCGGGAAACGCGAGGATAAAAGAAGGCCTCCAACCACGTTGACCGAGAGACTGGTGTTTGCCAGTTTGAACGTCTCCAGGCTTGGGACACAACACGGGCAGCTAAACAATATTCCGGCCAGCCCAACCCCGATCCACGCGAACGTTCGCATGGCGCTAATGTTACACATGCCAGAAGGCCAGAGTCGAGCAACTCTCCGGCTTGCCCGTGATGTGACTAGAATCGTGCGGCGTACGTGATACATTCTCAGCATAATCTTCGTCGTAGAACGGTGAGCTTACCTCTTCACAACGCGTGGCTCTGGGCTTTTGCGGCATGTGTCGCCGGTGCCTTCCTTGAGGGCATGATGTCGGGTACTGGAATCAAAGCCAGATTTGCGGAGTTGCAACTCCCGAAGGGTGCGCTGCCACTCTGGGCTTGGCCGGTCGTGGGAGGTACGTACTATGTCCTTTTCTTTTTCTTGCTGAGATCAATTCTGAATCGCCCTGCCATATCACCCTGGACCTCAGTCACGATCATACTTGTGGCCCTGTTGCTTATAGCAAACGCGAGTTGGAATTGGATTTTCTTTCGCAAAAAGGATCTTTGGTTGAGCTTCGTCTGTTTTGTACCCTATTGGTTGCTGTCACTAATGCTCGCAGGAGTTCTGCATCGCATTCGCAGCCCACTCTTCGTCTGGTATACCTTCTACCCTGCCTATCTAATGTATGCCAGTTGGTGGGGTTATCAAGTTTGGCGGCTCAATGGCAGCGCATCACAAAACCACTAACGGCCAATGGTGCTTCCACAAGGGCGCGGATTACACTCTGCAACTGTGAGGTGTTTGTCGGCCAACCGGAAGTTAGGTCTTACAGTGGAGGGATTGTTACAGGAAGTCTCGATCCGAAACTCATCTCAGAAGCAGCGAATGGTTGACCGCCAGGTTGCCCAATTCCTTGACTTCACTGTGGCGGGCGGCCTTGTTCTCATGTAGGCAGAAGTGAATGGTCACGCAGGCTGGTTCATTCTCGACAACGCTTCGCAGGGATTTACGATCGACACGGAGTATGCGCGACGTAACTCACTTGAGTTTACAGATCGGGCCCGGGCAAGTGGGGGAGGTGCCGGCCCCTGCACCAGTCCTCTTCCCAACTTCTTGACAACAATTGCAACGATTACCCAGAGCGCAGTTCCATAGAGGACATACCACGTCACTTCTTGCAGCGCCGTCACGCGTGCCGCGCTGAAAATGACGAGGGGACCGGTCGATCACGCATGCATGAGCTGCGCCAACAATGCGCTTTTCGTGTTCGAGTAAATCCATGTGATCAGCACTCGCATAGCCGTCATGACCAACGTGAAGGCCAGAAAAGACGGCCGCCAATCGGCATCGTGTGGAGTAGCGGTCCCGAGATAGTCGATAACGGGCGAGTGCCATAGGGCCCACAACAATCCGAAAACGACTCCCGCGGACAGTCCATTACTTTGAGAACGTATTTTCGGGAATGCATAGCCCATTCAACCGACGAGCCGGTCTTTTCTGGTTAGGGGAATGCCCAGGCTGTATTATTTCTGCATGGCCGCTATCGAGACAAGCGCATGAATGTAAATCGGCGGAGGTTTCTGGTGCAGGCTGGCGCGGCGTCCTTCAACACAGGGATTCTAGCCACACACGCGTTGGCTGCGGATGGCGTGAGCGCAATGGATCGCGAGCGGATGCGATCCGTGGCTGCCTTCACGGCGGAGACGCTGAACACGGATCATCCGATGGCGTTCGGCGCAGACATTGTGAGTACAGCCACCGGTGAGCGGCTCATGCGCGCGGTGAACCGCGTGGGGCCCGATCACGATCCCAGCGCGCATGCCGAAACCCTGACAATTCGACTCGCTTGCGCAAAACTGGGCTCGGGATCCCTCAAGGGCTACACCCTGTATACGACGTGCGAGCCGTGTGCGATGTGCATGGGCTGCGCTCTCTGGTCGGGCCTAGACCGGCTGGTCTTCGGTGCCACGATCGCCGATGCGGGCCGGTTCGTTTCACAGATTAGTATCCCGGCGAAAGAGGTAGCCCGGCGGACTGACCTGCAATGTGTGGTGGCTGGGCCGGTCGAGCGCGAGGTTTGCGTCAAACTCTTTACTGATCCGCGCATGCAAAAGGCGTTTGCAATGTGGAAGAAGCATTGAGCGAACTCTGGGGTGTAAAGTCAAATATTTTGTAACCCTGATGCCTGTCGCTTCTGCTGGCGCATCGATAATAGCAAGCCGGGCTTGTGTGAATCGGTTCTAGAAACTCCTGGATTGGATCACGGGCGATGCGGAAGTTGAGCTACTAGTCCAAAGCCCAATTCTGTCCCGGGCACCCCGGAGGGCAAGGGGCTAGGCGGAAGGCTCAATTCGGGGGCGGTTTCTCTCGGCCATCTCCATGTCTACCAACCGATCAGCGAAGTACAAACCACTTCTATCGCTCCAAAGGACAAATAGTAAGAACTTGTCTGCGTGATGTTAAAGATTGGAAAGATGAATTGGGCCAAAAGATCCTCACCATCGTCGGGTTCATCCCATATTTTGGTGGCCTGGTTCGTTTGATTGTAGTTTGCCTGGGATTGGGAGCATTCACTTGGCAGCTCCATCGGGCGTCGCGGCCGGTCATGACAAGTTGAAAAAGGCCTGATCTGGAAACATTGTCTCAGGCGTGTTCAGGGCCAGCATCTACAGCAAGGTCTCAGGGTGGGCATCATTCGAGCCGTGGCTCCCCAAATTGAACAGATGGCCGAAGGTGAAATCATCGGGATCGCCCAATCATTGCCGCCCCAATGGTACGATGGCCAGACGCAAGAACTCGACCGGTTGGTCAGAACCCTAGTGTCGAGACGAAAGCAAATGAGGAGTCTGATTGAAGATCTCCGACGACACGCTGGAGACGTCTTTCCGTCATGGAAAGACGCAGCACAGCGGAACACACAAGCCTAGAAAGTTGGCCTACAAGCGAGATGGCAGATCGTCATAGGGGTGATGCGTGCCGCTTAGTCATGGAATCATCGTCCGCACAGAAGATCTTTTGCAGTCGTGTCCGGTTGCGCGAAGTCAGTCCAGCTTCATGCGGAATCATGCCGATCCACCGAACTTTCCTTGGAGCCAGTTCTACGGGCTGCGCCGCCGCTGGTCGCATCGCGTCGTCGAGCTAGGCGCGCCAATCGGCTTCTCCCATGTTCCGCTCAACGAGATCGCTATGCAGGCTCAGATGCTTTCGTACCATGCCTGCAGAAGCAAGTTGTTCTGGAAGGTCGTGGGACCACCGGAATTGATGAAAGAGCTCGCGCAACTGCCGACTGCAGTCTGGGGCGGATACGGTGCGAGCCTTTATTTATGTCAGCACGAAATCATTGGGAGTATTAGCCGAGAATCCGCCGGAGACCTGTCGTCTTAACCTGAAACGGACGCGGCACAGTCGCAAACAACTTGACGAATCGGCTTTTCCGCGCGGAAGTGCGCCTGAAAGTCTCTGCGAGTGTTCGCAGCCTGCAAGATGCGAGTATCAACAGAATTCCTTGAGTCAATGCCCAGAGACTTTTTCTCTGGGCTTTGACGCCTACGGTTTGCGGCCGCAGGTGGTGTAAGGTACGGCGTTGCTCCACATGCCATTTACTAATGGCGAAACAGTTGATCCCCAGATCCACGTTCGCTTTTATTTTGTTGCGAAGGAATTCCATCGGTGCGGGGGAGCGCAGCTGGCCTGATACTCGGGGTCTTCTCTTCTCTCCGATGAGGAGACTGCATAGGCACACGGCCTGCCTATTCCAGGCTTCGCCGCTTCGGTTCCCAGATCGAACAGGAGCACGTCAATCCGACAGGACCCCACGGTTTTCCAAATGCCGGCCGTCTTGGTGTGGTCACAGGTGTCGTTGTTCATTCCGTCGCCAAATCCCTTATCCAGGTTGTACATCTGATAGTCCGAATTGCAGAGAGCGTAGGTGCCCTGTCGCGAGACCACGCACCGGACGGCCGAATTAAAGCCGCCATAGCCGCTTGACCAAGTCTTGTTGAAGCGGTAGGTCGTTTCAGTGCCATCCCATGCGACCCCTACCAGTTCATCGTCCCAAGTCTGGGTTACAACTGACCCGCCAGAGTTTGGGTCATACGCGACCAGATAGGGGAGTGGCTGATTGGGCGACGCATTCGCGTGTGACATGTGAGAGTCCTCCGAGTACTGTCCCACGTCGACGCTGGGATTCGTTGCCTGAACGAAAGAGGTCGATCCGATCTCCATCGTGGACATGGAATAGCCTGAGTGTTGGCCCGAAGCATCGAACTGCCACAGACAGGTTCCAAAATCGCAAGCCCAGTGAGATGTGCAGTCCACGCAAGAGTCATCCACAGTTTGCGAGCCAATCGGCCAAAATAGCTTGTGCGGAATGCCCTCGCCATTTACGGCGAGCACTCCGTAGACTCCGCTCCGGTCAAGGTTGACGTTATGCATTCCGCCGGTTGAGCCATACGTGTTCCCGCTTTCGAAAGTGACCGGGAGAGGGTCGCTCAATCCGGCGTTCCAGCCATTGCTGGTTTGCCATGTTTGTACATTGATCCAGAAACATCCGCGGACAGCGTTCCACACGACCACGTAGGGGTCCTCGTCTTGCTCCGGCCCAATGTCCGTTATGACGGTGTTGTCATCACTCGAAAGCGCGAAGTCCCCCGTGTACCACCGTCTTCCGGAAGACGTTACCCGTCCGTCCAGGCATTGCGGATTGTTTGGATCGAAATATCCTTGCCCGTTGTTGAATGTCGGATCCGGTGTCACGGTCCAGGTCGTCATATTGATCAGATAGCGGTAAAGAAGATTGTTGGTGTAGGCATAGAAGGCGCTGCTGTCGGACTCGGTATATCCGAAGTCTCCTCCGCCCCCGAGATTGAAACATCCATGGGGCGCCGCCGCGAAAGTGGCAGCCTCGAACTGGTACAGGCAAAGTGAGCCGTTCCCATTGGTCACAAAAAACATGCTCTCATCGTAGGAAGTCATATTGTGCTCCGCAGAGTCTGGCGTCCAAAAGCTCTGACCAGGCTGCTTCGGAAATGTATTCCCGTCAGTCACGCGCAGAATTTTGTTGCCGTACGCAGGATCGATGGCAACCAGTCCGGCTCCAAGGTGGCCACCGTAATAGGCTGGGTTCGTGCCGAGTTGTGGGGGGGCAGCTGCGGTGATGACCGCGGTGTCGGTGCGCGTACACGGAGTCAGAGCGCTGCACTGCGTAGCGGTAATCACGGCGGTACCGATGTAAGAGTGTCCTAATTTGTCGGCCGCTGCGACCACTACGTTGTAGGTGCCGGCAGCCGAGTATGTATGAACTTGATCGGGACCAGGAGGGAGCGCCGGGCCGCTGCCATCACCGAAGTCCCATGTGTAGACGATGCACTCCGCGCACGTCGTGACGAAATTCACGGTTAACGGCGCCTTCCCCGAGGTGGGAGTGGCGGTGAGGGTTAGTTGAGCGGCGGATAGAAGTGCGGCTGAAAAAACGAGAGAGGTGGCTAAGGCGAGAGTCCGCATTGGGTGCTCCTTATGCGCCGGAAGAGGCTGTTGGTGTTGGTCCTGGCGGTGTTCGCTACAAGCAAGCGGACCGCCGAGCGCAAGAGCACTGAGACTTTGGTGCGTTCACGGGTGGGGTATCGCGGCTATAGCGGTCGGCGTATTGCCCAAGCCACCGCGGGGACAATCATTTCGGATGGACGGTTACAGGCGCCCTCAGGGTAGTAAGCCAATTAGGAGGGACGGGGCAGATCGTTTTGCCTAAGAGAATGCTAATGGGGAGCGAGGCTGCTTCCACCGCTATCGGCTGGCCATGTATTCTTAGAATGGAGACAACCCTCAAAAGCTCAAAAGAAGAGGGCAGACTTTGATCCTTTCAAGGAAAAACGAAGTAATCCCCGAAACAGTCCTGAGTACTATTAGTTTTCCACAGCCCAATGTTCACTCGTCACAGACATGCCGATTAGCGCCTGATAATGTCTTGTCTCACAGGGTCGTCCGTCAAAACGGGAGAGGCTATGGAGGACCGCCACGGTCCCCCTCGGCATAGCCTCTTCCTCTTTTCACTGGAGATGCGAAGCTGGAAAATTATCGCCTGGCTGGAGTACATCGGCCAGTCTGAGCATGACCGAGGCTGCTGTTTCACCCTAACGCTGCCGATAGGTTCAGCAAGGACGGACATACCGGCGCCAAGTTATTTGCTTCCGCGAATTTGCTCGCAAGCTTCGTAGTCGACGGGCAAGACCGTGTTCCTCGTTTGTACGCCTACGCCCGTGTGAGGACGGGACTCCAAGCTCCAAGGCTGGGCCTATGCTATTCGCCCTTGCCATGCCGGTGTACTCTCAGCTTTTCGCTTCCGACCATTTTTTCCCCTCACGAATTGCAAGCTCGATGTCAGGCATCTTGGTGCGTGCTCCCTGAAAGTTCGACACGGGCGTCTGCCCAGACTCTAAAAACTGCCGCTTCGTGGAACACCAACTACCACGTCACTAATCTTTCTTGTTGTTGCATGTGGTCCTGGCGTACGACCGTAATCGCCGGTCGTCACGAACATCAGCTGCGACCCTACGTGTAAGTCGTTAACGCCTGTGCTCAGTGGAACGGAGAGCAGATTGCTAAAAATGTTGATCGAGTTCATTGGAGACATCGATGTTAGCAAAAGCATTGCTGGTCGCCCTGCTTGCCACGACCGTGTCCGCACAAGAACAGCCGGTCGCGCCTCAGGTCAATGGCGCTCAGAGCTCGATACCCCTTCTGATTAAATTCAGAGGCATCATCCCCTCTTTCGATGCACTAAGTTCTGGATCTATTGCGATTACTTTCGCTCTTTACAAAGAGCAGAACGGAGGCACTCCTCTTTGGATCGAGACACAAAACGTAAGCGTCGACGCTCAGGGCAAATTTAGTGTATTGCTGGGCGCGGCATCGGTCGAGGGCCTACCGCCAGACATATTCGCATCGGGGGACGCGCGTTGGCTCGGGATAGCGCCCAATGGAGAAACAGAGGAAGCGAGAGTTGCCTTGATAAGCGTCCCATACGCTTTTAAGGCGGCCGATGCAGACACGGTTGGAGGCCGAAGCCCGTCTCAATTTATCACCCAAGACCAACTTGGCGCCTACTTTCAAAAGTCGCCCCCCATTGGCCCAATCCTTCCCCCGCGGCCCTGTGAAAACTGTTTTGGGGACATGTCGACTGCCGCTGCCTTTCTCTCAACAGCTCCAATTGGGCCATCCTTCCTCTCGAATGCAACCAGCGGGCCGCCCCTCCAGGTGGAATCGAATGCGATGGTTCAGAACCTCAATGCGGATTTCCTGCATGGCTTCACAGACTCCGATTTTGCCAAACTCGGTTCGAGCAATCCATTCACCGCGAGTCAGCAGTTCGGCGGTGGGGCGATCTTTCCGCCAATTCCGGGGAATGGCGCGACGCCGGAACCTTCTAACCCACTCGACTTCCAAGCCAACGGCGCAACCAACTCAGGCAGCGGCCTGGTCATTCAGACATTTCGTTGGCAGGCCAACGGTTCTAGTCCCGATATTCCGCAGGCTCAGCTCAGTTTGTTATCCGGCTCTGCCGGGCAAACTCCCCAGCCAACCGGGCTCGCGATCAACGCGGACGGCACGATCAATTTCGCTGCCACACAGGCATGGCCAGGGAGTACGATTTGGCAAGCAGTAGCTCCCTACGCACCAGGAGGGAGTAATAGTGGTAGCGGCGGTGGGAGTGGCGGCACAAGTGGGGGTGTTTCCCAGTCACCGACCGGCACTCAAACTATTAACCAGCCTCCCGGAAGCAGCTTGAACATTAACAACTTGAATAATACGCGGACTGTCCAAGCCAGTGACAACTGGCAACAGAACAATCTCGCCACTCCACTGACGGCTGGTGTTCAGGCGAGCGTGACACTATCGCCTTGTCCCATTGGAGTCGACACCAGCGGCAGCCCCAATCTGGGTGGGCCAAATGGAGGTTATCCGGTCTACATCGCGGACCAGGCAAACCCTCATGCACAGTCTGAGTCGGTATATGTAACGGGAGGAACCTGCACTTCGGGAGCCACAAGCGGGACAATCGTATTCACTCCTTATTTCTCCCACCTCGCATCGGGCTATACGATCGGCAGCGACTCGTCTGGCATACAGGAAGCAATCAACGAAGCCTGCGGGACGAGCGCCATAACGTGGCAAAACAGCGACTGTAACATCATTATTCCACCTACTGGTCCGCAGACAGGACCGCCCTATCCTGGCTACAACGCTTACGACACAATCTATTTTCATTCAAATTCTTCAACCTTAAACGGTACCGGCAGTGTTATAAACTGCAACGGGCGCGGTCCATGCCTCCAAATTGGCGATCTCCTCAGTTCTAACGACTACACAAATAACACGGTCGAAGGCATCTCATTTCGAAGCCCAATCAACCATCAACCCGATCCAGCTTTCAATGGTTCATTGATAGAGTCGACGCAGAGAGCGGGGGGAACCATCACCATTCAAACTGCCACGCCCCACAATCTACGAACCGGCGACCGAGTGACACAGCTGCTGACCGATGTTGTCAACTATTGGGGTGATGTACCATCCATCGTAGTTACAGATCCCACGCATTACACCTATACTCGCACAGGCACGGCTGACATCCCTCAACACGTAGGCCCCGGAATCGTAGCGCTCACTTACGAGGCTGTACTGGATAACGGAGCGTCCACGATCCTAAACGATATCCAGTACGCTAATACAGGCGAATATGGAACCTTTAACAACTTCTTTGATTTCTGGGACGACGAAAATGCTCAGATCAACAGCTATGCCAATAACGCCGCAAGTATGAACATGAATGCGAATTGGACTGCATCGCACATATTTTCAGGTGGTGCCTTAAACCTTCCAAATAAATCTCACCAGCTAGCGCCGGTGATCACCGTTAGCAATTCAAGCATTACCGCCAACGGTTCAAATTGCGCCACGATTTACAACTCAAATGGGTTTTACTTCCAAAATAGCGTCTGCCAAGCCCAGGGTCCATGGGAGTTCCTCGTATCGACAGTCACAGGAAACTACCAGGGTGCAAGTTTTCTAAACGTTTATTCCGAAGCTGCTCTCTCGGCGAATCCATCTAGTCCAGTGCAGTCGCCATGGCCTGGGTTGGGTGTAGCGGGATTGATCGCCGGACCCGGAGGGCTGGGCTACACTTTTAACGGAACAGGCGGACTCGCAGGTCAGATGCCAACAGTTGGAGGTGGGGCAACAACATTTGTTTACTACGTCGTTGCTCGGGATTTGTCCACCGGATCTCAGACAGCCCCACTTCCGTTCCTGTACGAGCAGGAGAACTCTCCAAGCCAAGTACTTGTGCAATGGCCCCGTCTAGCAAATGGCGCAGACACGATCTCTTACGACGTCATTCGGAATCCCGCTCCAAATGGTTCGTTACTTGACGCCGCGGGTGGTTACGTCGCGCCATACACAGGAGGTTGCAACGGCGGGAGCTACTCAGCCTGCGGGTCCGTCGCTGTAGGCTTACCGCAGTGCTCAGGGCTCGTATGCAGCATGCAGGATAACACCGGTAATTCTACTTTTGCTTACACAGTTGGCAGTGGTAACTTCCAGCCGAACCCGACCTTCTGGCCTGCCTCCGTGGTGCTTTCTAACACGCCATTCATAACAAGCAGCTCTATTCCTGCGGTCGGGATGGCATTTGGTGGAGCACCAGACGAGTATGCTACGTATTGCGGTGATTACGGAGCAAACGTGTCAGGTGGTTACACGCAGTGCGTCGGCACCCCGACAACCTCGAATAACGCCGTTGTGGATCAACCCGCCACGCTTTTTACCGACGGTGGCGAGAATGGAGGCGGTGGCTTGCAAGGGGTCAAAGGGCGGCTCATTTTCGAGACAACCCCAACTTTTGATTCTTCTTGGTGGCATCAGATAATAACGCTACATGACTCAAACCCGGCAAAGACCCAAGCCACGACTGGACATCGCCCGGTTGGTGACCCAGGAGACATGTATGCCGGAATAGACAAGAACGGCTACTTGATGATCGGTGGAGGAACAAGTGGCATCGCAGACTATGTTGATAACATTGGAGATGGTGTGAGCTGGGGAGAGCAGCTTACCAGCGCCCTGAAAACGTTCCATGTGCCGGTCAACATGGTTAATGGTCTTCAGCTCAATGGCAGCTACGGAACCGCGGGGCAGTGCATCATGTCGACCGGTAACGGCGTAGCGTGGGGTACCCCTGGCAACGCTTCAGCGGCGGCAACCACTGCGACGACTTCTCCATCAGGCTCTGATGACATACGGCGCTTGCGCAATGGCGTACAAACGGAAACAGTTGTGGACCCGAGCACTGCACAAACGCGGATGATCTGCTCGAAGATGACGCAGGTCAACCTGAATGATGCCGTCGAGTTGACTTGCCGCGTCCTCCACTGACCCACATCGGCATCAGACAGTTTTAATGATAGGTTACCCATTTCGCAAGCGGTGAGAATAAGGGGTCGCGCAACGACTCGCTCACGGCTTTCCGCAGTTGGCTGATCCCAATATGGAACTCGTCCCACAATGGGAGTGCCTTCAAGGGACTCCAACATCGCAATCAGGACAATTCCCGCTCCGGAACGCGTCTCTGTTCTATAACGTCTTCGTTGGCAGCCGTAGGAGGGCTTATGACCGAAATCGTGGACACGGATTGGCCCGAAATTGAGCCAGCAAGTTGCAGACTTGCACGTCAAGGCTTTTCTGAGAATCATTTACGAGATTGGGGGAGGTATTGGAGAAACAGGGTGGGTATCCACCCAGAAAATCCACAGTCGCAGTTGAAAATGTTGTGACACATGTCACAGACAGCGACTGCACCCATGAGGTATTGTCGCGTGAACGATGAGTGATTTGGGGAATCGGGGTCATTCGGCTGCTTTGGGGCGCAATTCGTTCAAGGAGAATATCTAATGAGACCCAAACTGGGGCCGGAACCACTCATTTCCGAGCGATGGCCGAAACTGAAGAAAAGGGCGCAGCATGAGACAAATCCCGCAAAGCTCATTGTCGTACTTGAAGAGATCGACGACTTGCTGTTTACCATCGAGATGAAAGTTGCCGCTCAGGCAGGGCGGACAATGTCGGGGAACGACATGGATCCACGGCCAGGTTGGCGCGAATCTGGAGCCATCGTGTCCGACGACTTAGGAATCGGGAGTGAATGAAGGTCTCCGCAGCCAGGACAGGGCGACGCAGGGTTTATGAGCTCGCCAACGAGCTCTATGAATTGTACGAAAAGCAGTTTGATGCCCTTGAGCAGGGCCGGGCTCAGATCGCGTTGGAACAATACCTAGAGAGGTGGAGTCGGATTCACCAATTGCAGACCGAGCTGAAGAGGAAAGTTTCTAAACCTACGTAATCCTTGTACGCTTCTCGAGTCCGACAATCAACATGTACTGTGGCCCTATGAGAAATAAATTTCAATGGCGCGGGGTTCTGACCATTCCACCACTGAATGTGCCGTCCAAGGTCTGGTCAGGGATGCAATGCCCGAACTGCAAAATGGTATTTGCATTGCCGCCCTTCGGTGCTCCGTCCAGCGTCAATGTGATGGAAGTACTTCGGGAAGAACTAGAGCGGCATGTCCAGCAAACTCACGTCGACCTTCCGAGTTGCTCGCTGAATTAGGTCTCTCCATTTCAGGGCACTCCGATAACAGTCGTCGAGGGGCGTCATTCTCAAGCGGTAGCCGCGCTCAAGGGCGCAATCGTTTCCCGCAGTCTGGGGTTCACTCGTCAGAGACGTGTTTTTGACTTTTCGCTTGGCGTAGGCCAAGTTTGTAGTCCCAAGCGGTTCAGACCATCGGTTACTGCGGAAATGATCTGGCATGAAGCATCTTGCTCTAACCGGGAGCAAGACGCTTTTTCAAAGCGGCGAATTTGAAGGGGGTGTTATGAGTTTCAGAGAGCAAGTGCCAAGGAAGGGCAGCGTCATCCTAATGCTCGCGCTTATGGTGCTCGCATCAATCTATCGACTCCTGTTCGGGTAGGCAACGATTGTGAGCGGTGAGTTCATTATTTCACTCACCTGCCCGGCAGTCGGACCACGGCGGCGCGTTTTGTTCTGTGCGACCGCACTGCCACCACTCATTGAGCTTAGATCTGTGAGGGATCAGAAGGCACAACTTCTGGCTTGCCTTTGAACTCTCTAATCTTGCCCTTCACACACACGCTTGCCTCTGGATTTAGTTTCTGGGCAGGCGAAACTTTGGGCGATCACTTCCCCAGTCGACCAGAGTAAAACCCTGATCGGGATACGGCTAATCAAAATCCGAAAGGTCGGCCTTCCGTCCTTCCGTGACTGCCCGCTGCAAGGGTGGGCTCACGACCTTGCCCCAGATCGTTACCTGTTGCCCGATATGATCTTTAGCCTCCGTAGCTGTCCGGGCCTTTTGGGCAAATAGCGAGAAAGTCGCCAACAAAACAGCCGTCGGGATTGATAATACTGGTGGCCGCAGCGACATCGCGCCCTCACGGTAAGACACGGCCTGTTCTCCGTCTGGGAGGCGTGCCATGTCAAGTTGTGGCAATCCAATGGTCGTTCGTTGTAGCGGATGCGACTTTACTCTCGGTGATCTCTTCGTGCCACATTCATGAGCCGAATCCTCAATTCGTGAACTATCGCGGTTACAACTCATTGCCTGTGTCGCGTTGACTCCGGGTTTAATCCTGGCATACGAGGCGGACAAAGATCCAGGGCCTCAATGCGTATCAGGCCGCAACCCTGACGGCTACTTCGCGCAACCTGCCCTTCAAGAGACCCTCGACCAACTTGGGAACGGGTCTCTCGGGGATTGCCTGAAGTTTTGGATCAATGGTCTCACAATAGTTCGGCGCGCAATCAATTCGACAACAAGTTTCTCAAGCTCGAACGTTTGGCCACAATACCACTCGGGAGGAACGCTTTTCGCTATTTCCCACACCTTGGCCTCGGACATCTGTTCGATGTTTGACAGCCAGGGTTCAAACGAGTCCCAGCCTGAGATACTCTCATAGACCTCGTTGCTGGCAAAGACGCCTTGCAGTGGGTGATCCGGGAAAGTCCACTTTCCGGCATTGAAGCAATATCCGTGATCAATGAAAGACGCCGTGTAGTTTCTCTCGCGGCGCGTCTTCCAAAACGCCGCTTGGCGCCTGTCTGTATTTCCCGTCCATTTGTCCAGCGCCAATATTCCCGCAAACGTCTCCAGATTTCTCACAAGTCCTAACGTCTCGACCGGGAAATGGTCAAATGCCTGTCCCTCGCTTGGGTTGACCACGTACTGGGAACCAAATTGCAGTCCCGCTTGACAAGGGATCGTACTGTGTTCCAGTTGAACGCTCAATTCAGAAGTGTGCCCGATTAGCCAATCGTCCACTACCACTACCTTGCCTTCGGGGACAGGTAGTCCTACCAACTGTGCCATGCGAGTTGCAATCATCTCATTTGCCAGCACCCGCCGATGTTGTGGGTTGTTGAGGAACTTCACCACATAAAAGTTTCCGTCCGAGCAACGCATCAAGTGAGCTTGCGCTCCCCCCCGCATCCTTCGGACATGCTGAATCGCTTCGAGCGGCACGTATGACCTCCGTCAACTCTTGACTCTTAACGTCTCGTTACCGGGAAAGCCCTACTCCACTCGGAAGGTAAAGTTAGGTAAAGTTACACTTGCATTCGTAAATCGAATTGCGCTGTGCCGTCCGTCACAAAGCCCTGTGGAAAACTGAGATGTTCGACCATTTTGGAACCAGACACACGTCGGGGGAGATTCTCTGTAAGCCGCAACTCGATCCCTGCTACAATCTGCTACCTAGAACGATTTCGGTCGAGCCTTTACGGCAGGCGGAAACGGTGACAGCCGGCCCGAGACATATCGAATTCTTTGTGCTCAGCTATGTTCCCCAGATTGTGGCAGGGGGCAGGTACGAGGTTGGCCTTCTAGCGCTGGAGCGTCGCGACGAGCGGAGATGTTTCGTGGGCGCTCGCTTCATCCCAGATACCAAGGAGTTGTTGGCGTTCGACCCGAATGCCGACACAGACCTGCTTTTCGCTTTCTTCCGTGAAATCGAGCAGAGACTTCGCGACCGGGAAAACGCGGGGGCTTTTCTCCAGACGATGCTGGATTCGTTCTCCAATACGATCCAAATCTCAGACGAGAGGACGGTCGTCGTTTCAGGCGATCCTGCAGATGAGATCGACAAACTGGCTGCCCTCTATCTGCATCGACGCTGAGTCTGAAGCGCACGACGCAGAGAATGGACCAGAGAGTGCTTTGAACGAATTGTGACGGCGCCGGGCAACGATTGTTCTCGCGACCGCAGCTGAATCTGGGTGTGACGAGTTCCGCCTTCTATTCGGCCTAATCACTACAATCAAAACAACTACACCCATCACACCATAAGGAAGCTTGCTTCGGGGCGTCGACCATCGCAGAGATCGACCGTGTTTCAAAGCGGGAACACCAGGTCCGATTTGAACGAGCGCGTTCCATTCGGGAACGCGCCTGGCCCGGGATCGCCATGGCGTCATAGGCTTCAAGAATTCGGACACGAACCGAGGCGTTCCTCTCGGTTCTGGGCAGCAGAAGTTGGCGGCTGAGGGATATCACGTGGGAGGTGCGGCTGGTTGCCCTTCGTTGACCTCGAAGCACTTGGCGAGGCAGATCGAGTGTTCACCCCATGATCTTGACAAGTGCAAAAAAAGGGCTCTTGGGGAATTGCGCGCGGAGGCAGCGAAGACTCCGCTGATTCAGGAAAGGGTGCGCGAGCGTCTTGCCGCAGAAGGAAAGCCGCAATGAGATTGGCTTCTCCACGCTGTTGGAGCAAGACGGCGAACAGGTCTATTGGGACGACCAGCGTGAGGCTAAGATTGAGCAACAGCCATCCCGAGCTTCGGGCCGGATTATGCGGGCGCGGTTGAGGCGGTAGTAAAGGACAGAACGCTCCGCGAAGCTCTTTTTCCGCCCGCTTGTCGAATACTGAGAATGGCGGTGCGAAAGCCGGCTGCGGGGGGGATGCCAACGGGATTATTCCCGCCGTGGCCCAGGTCATCAACCGGGATGGGCGCACGCTGCGGGGTCATCTGAGCACGTCGAGGAAAGCGGCCGGGGGGAAGTGATGGACGTGCTTGGAGGTTTTGTTCTGCCGGACCGCGCCGTGACTCCATCTGTCGCCACTGCATTCCGTCCGCAGGTGGATGCCCTGGCGGAATCTACCGCACTGAAATCAGCGTAGCTTCAATTGTCCTCATCCTTCTTCCGCTTGTCGTGCGCTTCCGTCCAGTCAAATCCCAGCTTGACCAGGAGTACCGACACCAGCGCCACCACGGCTAGGAGAACTCGTCGCACTTGATAACACTACACGGTCAAATCGGGACGATCTAATCTCATCCGTAAATGGCACTGGTAATGGCACAAAAGATCGGTGCAATGCTGAAGGACATGCGGCGCGACCAACGCGAGCGAACGTCTTATAATCCGCTCCAATTAAAGTTCTGTGCGGAAATGGCCGATGCATTGGGGAGGCTTGGCCTATGGAACTCGACGCGAAAACGAAGATGAAAATTGGTCTTCTGAACGAGGAAATGGACCAAATCCACCAAGCGAACAACCTCTACTGGAAGCAGGGCAACTCCCAGACGCTTGCGGCGAAAGCTGAATACGAGTTCAGGAACGAACGACTGGAGAGAATCCGGGCTGAGCTGGCTCTACTCCGGGCAGAAGCTAAAGTTGTTTGACGCCAAGCCGATATTTTCCGTGTGACCCGCTCGCCCGGCTCCTTCATCTGTTCGGTTTGCCACAAGCCTGTAAGGGTCGAGGGCTCCAAGTCTGATTCGCGAGGCTTTCCAATCCACGCGGAGTGTTCGACAAAGGCCGAGCAGCCTAAAACGACCAAGTAAGCTCGGCAGCAGATTTGACTCGCGGCGGGGATGACGCTTCGCCAGAACGGGGACTCAATGCCGCTGACCGGCAGCAGTCCAGCTTGGATCAAGGTGACCAGAGCGCGTCCCAAGCCACCAGAGCCGAAGGTGGCACGCGCAGACAAAGAGGCGACAGTCGCGGGGCGAACCCAGAGCGACGTAGACTCCATCATTCGGCGCGAACGCCTCGCCACGGCTGACGACTTGCAGCGGATCATCGAACACGCCAAGGAATATAAGTTCACGGAAGGAGAAAAGAACCAGCTTAGCGTGGACCTGACCGTGGCTATCGCACGGCGAGCTCAGTCCCGAAGGCTGGGCCGCAACGAGGATTTATGAATCGCTTGAGGAGTTGGAATCGGCTACGAGGCAGTCAGCAACGCAGTGTTAGGACGCCACCGGCAGCAACGCACTGTTCACCGTTGACGCAGATTACCGTGTCAGGATTCACGCTTGTCCTCGTACCAGTCGTCAGGTGGAAAGGTGGAAACGATCGTCCCCAAATGTTATCCGGTCTCTCCAGCTCTCCAGCGCGATCCCACAAATGAGCGCAATTGCGATTTTTCACCCAATCGACACGATTGATTACCAGTTCGCTGCGACTTCCACAAACGAAGAGAAAATCGAGCTGGCAGACCACGCGAAAGAGTTGAACCTAAGGCGTAGTCTCAAAAACGCTGCCGTATCCGTCGGATCCGCCGCCTTCCGTTGCGCCGAACAGATTGCCGGCCTTGTCGATGAAAAGCGGTCCCTTGGGAAACGTGTCAGTGAGCGTTTGCGGAACCGTCATCGTCCAAACACCATTGGAATCGCGGAAGAGCATAAACACCTCGGAGGAGTCGACGCCGTAAAGCTTTCCCGCCGGGCCGAAGATCAAATTGCCATTCGGCGAGGGATCGTTCCCGGTGAAGTTGTGCAGTACGGTTTCGGCCCAACCACCCGATCCATGCGATAGCTTGAACAAGGTTCCGCAACCGGGTCTGACGTCCTCGCAATCGTAGACGTCACCGCCGGTGCCGCCCGAATAAGTCGGTCCGTAGAGATTGCCCTTCGCATCAAAAACGAGCCCTGTCGGCCCCGATCCCTTTGCCAGGTTGCTGAACCTGTGGAGTAGGGTATCGGTCCAGGCTCCGTCCGAGCCTGGCGAGAGTTCGTAAATCACACCGTAGGGTCCAGCATCGCCGGCGCCGTACAAATTCCCAGCCGCATCCAAAACCAGTGCCGACGTAGCCTCGGCACTATCGGAGTCGGTGAAGTCGTATAGCAGGGTAAAAGTCCAGCCAGTTTGCGTGCGGTTCAGCTTGAACGCTCCACCACAACCAAGAGAGTGGCTGGGACAGTTGAGCAGATCGCCGCCTTCACTGGTCGTACCGTAGAGGTTGCCGGCATGGTCCATCACGAGCCGATTAAGAGGGGCGGAGCCATCATCGCCGCCGCTGAATGCGTAAAGTACCGTTTCCTGCCATCCACTTCCGGAGGGTGATAACTCAAAAACCAAACCGCAACCGTAGTTCAGCAGGCAACCGCTGTTGCCGTGCTCCCCCGCCACGCCATAAAGGTCTCCTTTGGCGTCACGGACGAGACCCGACCAGGGTTCCGCTCCGTCCGCGCCTCCGGTGAACGTGTAGATGACGGTCTGGACCCAGCCTGCTGCGGTGGGCGAGAGCTTGTAGACGACGCCACAACCAGCCCCCTCGCAACCGCCGGGTTCGCCTCCGACGACGGTCGTCCCGTAGAGATTTCCGGCTGCGTCGGAAACTAAGCCACCGGCAGGCCCCCACCCGTCCGTCCGCCCGGTGAAGCTGTAGATCACAGACCCCGTTTGCGCGTCAGCACTGGGCAGGGTGAGGGTGAATATCGCAAGGGTCAAAGCTGCCAGCAAGGTGTTGAAATGTGTTCTTGCCTTCACGCTTTACTCTCCTGCGATTCTTGTCTGGATAGCAGGAATCAACCGTTTCTATCCGGTAGTACTATACGATCGAACCCCAGAATATCTGCAAAGGTTATGAATAGGCGTTGCAATCAGGGCCATCGCGCTCGAAATTCCCGGATGACTGTCCTCTCCGGTCCTGGGTCCCACCTTGCCGACGACAGGGGTCAATCCGTTGGAGTAAAAATGCATAGCTTTCCCTAGGTCTGGAACAATTATTTATACAAGGTTTGTCTTTGGAGTATTATTGTAGGAAGTGGAGCAGATTTTGAGACCGCCGATTGGTGGAATTATTCCTCAGGCTGGCCATTTTGGAGTGATTTTTTAGGTACTGGAGCGTTCTTGAATGGCTACTGTCGGGAACAACCCTAATAAAGGAGAAGCCCTCGTTGGCCTGCACGCCCTCATTGAGCAACTGGATCTCAAGATCCCTGGCCCCTTCGTCCGCTCCATCATTGCAGCCGGAACGCGGAAGGCGCGGATCACCGATTCCGGAATTCTCGAACAGTATCCCAAATCCTACCGACCAGCAGAAGGTCTGGCTGGGCATCTGCGGTTTGCCCTGCGATACGAACCTGTGGAGCTTGGGGTTTACAACGCAGTATTTGCCCGCATCGCCAAAGACGAAATCGAGCCCTGGATCCAAAGCGAACCGAACGGGGCGTTTGCCCGCAGAGCTTGGTACCTCTACGAGTTTCTCACCGGCAAGACTCTCGACGTCGAAGATCTAACTTCTGGACCGTACGTGGATCTGCTCGACACGAAAATTCACGTTGTCGGTCCGCCCAACCGGATTCGCCGGCAACGTGTATTCGAGAACCTGCTCGGCAATAAGGAGTATTGTCCGCTCATCCGCCGCAGCGAAAAAATCGAAGCCGGTATTGGTAAAAACTTCACCGAGCGCGCGCGCTCCCTGATCGCGTCCGTTGACCCGGCCGTCCTGAAACGCGCCGTGCACTATCTCTTCACCAAAGAGACCAAGTCCTCGTTTGCCATCGAGGGTGAGGCACCGAGCAAGGACCGCACCGAACGGTTTGTGGCGGCTCTGATGGGAGCCGACAAATTCGATCCCACCTCCAGGCAATCCTTTGTCGAGTTGCAGAATGCCATCCTCGATGCCCGTTATGCCCAAAAAGACTGGCGGGATATTCAGGTTTATATTGGTGAAACCCTGCCCGATTTTTCCGAAGAGGTTCATTTCATCTGCCCCAAACCCGGGGACGTCGCCGCGCTGATGGCCGGATGGATGACCATGACCGGGCGCTTCGTCCAGCCCGGGAGCGGAGTTCATCCCGTGTGCGCTGCCGCCGCTGCGGCCTTCGGGTTCGTTTTCGTCCATCCCTTCGTCGACGGAAACGGACGCATTCACCGCTTCCTGGTGCATAACGTTCTATCGAAAACCGGATTCACCCCGCCGGGCATGGTATTTCCTGTGTCCGCCGCGATGCTCCGCGACATGATTGCGTACGACCACGCGCTGGAAGCCTTCTCCGAGGCCATCGCTCCGTTCGTGCAATACACTCTAGACGCCGAACAGAAGATGACGGTCGCGAACGAGACTGCGGACCTTTATCGTTTCTTCGATGCCACTCCGCAGGCCGAGTATCTATTCGACTGCGTCGAGGAGACCATCGGGCGCGATCTTAATCAGGAACTGAATTTCCTCAAGTTCTTCGATGCCGCGATGAAAGCCGTGATGGGCGTCGTCGATATGCCCAATCAGAGAGCCGCGCTCCTGATCCGTCTCATTCACCAGAACGAGGGAAAGCTCTCAAAAGGAAAGCGGGCTGCCTTTTCCGAATTGAGCGACGAAGAGATCAGCAAAATCGAGTCCGCCATCCAAGTTGCAGCGCAGCAATTCCAACTGGCGGAGCCAGCCTCTGTGTAGCCCTCGCGACGGCGCTGGAAAATGCATTCCAAACATCGCCTCAAAAGGGCGGTTCATTCGCCTCGTGAGTTCATCCTCTTCATTCGGCTTGCACGTTCGAGCACGTAGTGAGGGGCACCGATGCCCCAGCGAAAGGTGACAGTTCGCCCTTAGAAGATGGGTCAAGGCTTTGGAGATGGACAGGGCCGTTGCCCCGCAGTTGATGTGTTACGCAATCCTTGGCAAGATCGCGTCCGCCACGTTCAACGGCGTTCATTCCACAACTCCTCCACGAACCTCGTGATCAGGTGTTTCGGATCACCATCGCGCTCACTCCTGCCAGAATAGACAAATCTCCACCGTCTTCTGGCTCCCAACCCTACGCGGGTCCCGCAGAACGTCGCTCAACAGTCTGCGTTGCCGGAGCCAGCGCCATCAGGGCTACACCAACGATGACCAGCGCGGGTATGTCGCCAAACAGATGTCCGTGTTCGCTCGGATGCTGGAATGCCTGCACCGCCATGATTCCGGCGTGAACGAGACTCGACCACGCTGTGAAAGCGATCAAGCTCCGATGTTCGGACGGATTACGCGATGCGAGCAGTAGGAAAACTCCCAGCGTGGCATAGACTCCGAGGATCATCTGCTCGTATTCTGGCTGATTCGGTTGCCATCGCCATCCGCTCGACCACACAAACATCATCAGCGGATAGACAGCGAACAAGAAGATCAACCCCACTAACACCAATACAACCTTCAACGCCCGTTCCCGATTCATGGTGCCTCCTAGAAACCCTGACGTGGAGATCAATGCGATGGAATATTAGGTCGTGCAGTGGCAAACGTCAATCGCCATGCGCAGCGAAAAATGAGCTATTGCAACTCCGCGAACTCCGTCTTGGAGCTTGCTTCAGAACCGGAATCAGAGAGGCTTGCGGCGGTGCCGCGATGGGAGCGGCGTGCTGCGTCAGCGTTCACAAACTTGTGAGCCATGACGAGCAAGTCGCGCAGGACATCGGGTGTGATGCGGGACAAGCGAACGCAGCACGGCGCTGTAGCCGAGATAACGATCAGTCACGTAGTTAAACTGGCGGGGATGCAAGGTCTTGAAGGCTTGGATGATTACGCAAGCGCCATGTTCTCCTTGGTTTTCTATCTCCCGGCGATTCTGCTGTGGCTGGCAACGATTCTTGCGGGAGTCGCCTTGGGCTGGGAACTGCGTCGCCTTGCAGCGCGAGTTCTGTTTCCGGCGAAAAAAGCTGCGAGTTTACTTGTCGTGTCATCGTAGTGCGCCTTAACGAATCGAAAGCTCCATATACTCGTCCGCACCCACGATCCTCAGCACTATCCGCACCGGAACCGGGAACCGCCGCCGGGTCGGGTCGCGAACGACCTGTGGCACGGAAAGATGATATTTCTTCCCACGAGTCTTTAGTTCACAACCGCCCGCCGCGAGAACATTCTTCACCCATTCCGATTGGCTGCTGTAGGTGAGCGCAATGATGACGCCGTTCGATGCTCGAAACACGTTGATGGGTGTACGGTAGACCTTGCCTGATTTCCGACCTACATGCGTAAGAATTCCGAAGCCGGGAAGCCAACCTGCGAACAGGCTGGTGATCCGGTTGGTGAATGCGATGTTGATCTTCGCCAGCCATCGCTTGCGAAACCGCATCATGAGCACGCCCGTGGCGGCGATGGCGATCACTATGATGGCTCCGATGCTCACAAGCTCTTGCTTTCAATCGCCTTTCTTAGTCTCGAACAAGGGCAAATCCTCTTTGAGAAGTTCCTCCACAAATTTCTTTCGGTCATTCACGAACCGCCGCACGACCTGCAAGGATGTGGTGTCCTCGTACTTCACTTCATGGACCGTACCGTCGTCGAAAGATAAAATCTGCGTTTCGGGATAGCCAAGGATGATTGGCGAATGCGTGGAAATGATGAATTGTGCTTCCTTATATTTCCGGAGCACGTCGTGAATCAGCACAAGAAAACTCAACTGACGTTGCGGCGATAGCGCAGCCTCCGGTTCGTCTAGGAGAAACAGTCCATTCCGACGAAATTTAAGGTCGAGCAGCGTGAAGAAGGTTTCACCATGAGATCGCGTGTGGAGACTGCGACCGCCATAATAGGCGTTGATCGGTGGTGCAAAGGACGGCTCTTCGTCAAGCTGGTCCATGTAAGAGACCGTGTTAAAGAAGCTCTCCGCCCTCAGGAAGTACCCGGCTCCAGTGCGCCTATCGAATGACAGCCGCAATGCGCGAACCAACTGGTCAATCGAATGGTTGCTTTTCGTGCTGTCGTTTCCAAAATTCCGATTCCCGCCCTCGCGTCCGAAGCCGTAATGCGCGGCAATGGCTTCGAGCAGAGTGGATTTTCCAGTGCCATTCTCTCCGGCAAAGAGACAGACACGCGAGCGCAGGTTCAATTCATCGAGCGACCTAATGGCGGGCACTGAAAACGGATAAGCATCCCAGTTCTCCACCCGTTCGCGTAGGATTTTGACGGTCTTTAGCACAAGTTCATCTCACCGTTGCCGTGACGTTTCACCGCTCTTCGACGCGACCTCAGCCGAGGCTTTCTCGGCTGGCTGCTTCGCGGGAGCCAGTGCGACCAGCACAACACCGACGATTGCGAACAAAACCACTCCCGCGAGTTCTCGGCGCTCGATCACATTCCGGTATTCCTGCACTGCCATTACCCCAGCATGCGCAAGATTTGCCCATCCGCCGAAGGCGATCAGGCTGCGGTTCGCCGCTGGGTCACGCACAGCCAGCAGCAGGAAAATTCCGAGTGTGACATAGATGCTCATTATCATTGGCACCGCAGGCTCTCGTGAGAAGAACACTGTCAGCGGATAAACGCCAGCGCAAAAGAGCAATCCCACAACCACCAACACGATCTTCAGTGCTCGCTCTCGCTTCATGATCCCCCCGTATCGCATTCGCAATCACGCCATGATAGCGCGAGCCGCTATTGAAGTTTGGCGTACTCAGCTTTGGCTTGCTTCAGGATGGGGATGTCGGGGTCGGCGTCTTTCAAGAGAGTGAATCACTCACTGGTGACGCTAACTAGTGTGGAGGGTCTTCCAAACCAAGCCATTGCAGAGCCGAGGCCCGGTCGTGAAACAGGCGGACTTCTTCGCGTCCCGCTGTCATCTTGACGTGCATCTCCATTGCCCGTCCCAGACCTAAGACATGCAGGCTACTCGCCAAGAAAGCACGCTTGGCGGTAAGATCGAAGAATCTGCGCCCAGCGATGATCTTGGCTTGCTCAGTCGAAATGTCGAATGCTGTCGTCTACTGTGCGGGGCGCTCTCGCAGACACGTCATTGATGCCGTACCGTTTGACCGTTGCCGTGCTTATGTTGGATATTGAGACGGAATGGATGTTGAACGCATTATCGACGACATCGAGCAGCTACAGGAAATGTTCGAAGCGCCGGACATAAGACCACTCAGCGCAAGCGACATCTCTGCTGCAAATCGAAGGCACGACGAAATGCTCGCACACAGCCCGTGGTTCCGGCTTTGGCAGAGCTACGGCGTCTGTTGCCGACACGAATCCCCAGTGCTCAGACTAGGGGAATTGGAGAGCTAGACCTTCGCCCAGGATGAAAGCCGCATGGTACGAGAAGCAGGGCGGTGCGCGGGATGTGCTAGTCGTCGGCAAAATGGACGATCCGCAGCCACACGCCGGCGAGGTTCGAATTCGCGTTGCCTTTTCAGGCGTCAATCCGGGCGATGTCAAGAAGCGCGAGGATGCGTTTGGCATCGGGATGGCTTATCCGCGTGTCATTCCGCACAGCGATGGTTCTGGCACCGTTGACGCGGTCGGTGAAGGAGTGCCACGTGAATGGATCGGTCGGCGTGTCTGGTGTTATGGTGCTCAATCCTATCGACCGTTCGGAACCGCCGCCGAGTACACGGTGGTTCCCCTAAAGCAGGTGGTTCCACTGCCCGATAGCGTGCCGCTGGAACAAGGTGCGTGTCTCGGCATTCCCGGCATAACGGCTCATCGGGCGGTTCATGTCGCAGGGTCGGTCAGTGGAAAGACCGTTCTCGTGCAAGGTGGTGCCGGTGCGGTTGGAGCTTGTGCTGTACAACTCGCGCACCAAGCTGGAGCGCGAGTCATCGCAACATGTCGTGCGGAAAGCGACAAACAGATCGCGTCGCGAGCGGGAGCAGACGAGATCTTGCTCACTGGCGAAAGCCTAGCGCAGCGAATCCGGGCGTTGGCTCCTGACGGGGTCAATCACGTGGTCGAAGTTGCTTTCGGGGCGAACATCAAGACTGATACGGAACTGCTGGCACAGGGCGGCTCCATTGCGACCTATGCGACCAACACGCCAACGCCGGAGACTCCGGTTTGGCAGCTTGTATTTGTGAACGCCAGACTCTTCTTCGTCGGCAGCGATGATGTGCCAGCCGAGGCAAAGATCGAAGCAACTCACGACATCAATAAGGCGCTTGAGGCAGGTTGGAACGGGCTAGACATCGCCGAGATTGTGCCGCTGGATCAGATTGCGCGTGCCCATGAGTTGGTTGAGCACCCGGCCAAGCCGGGGCGCGTGATCGTGGCGATCAGATAGGCTATACGAGAGCGCGGAAGCGATCCCGATTTTAAGGTTTGGGACGGCTGCGCGTTGGCGTGCGAAAGTTTCAACAGCTTGGACTAGAAGAGCCAGAGCAATTCCACCGTCGCTCCCAATCCGCTTGTCTTTATAAAAGCATCCAACTTCTAGTAGGAGACACTCAGGAGAAGGAGGATTTATGTCCCGCTTAAGGATGTTGCAAATCTGGACCGCGACGGTGACGCTTAGTGCCGGATTGGTCGTGCCGACGCTAGCCGCAAGCATCCAGACATTTACCGGAAAGGTCAGCGACACCATGTGTGGTACCAAACACCACGAGGGGATACCCCCTGCGGACTGCGTTCGAGCTTGCGTGGCGCACGGTGCCAAGTACGCTCTGGTGGTCGGCGACAAGGTCTATACCCTTGACACCTCGGATCAAGGCACGCTGAGCAAGCTCAACAAGCTGGCTTGGGAGGACGCCAAAGTCACGGGTACGGCCGACGGAAGTACTATTTCAGTGAAGTCGGTGAGTGCAGCCAAGTAGGAGCCGTCGAAATCTGATTCCCCAGAGTCGGCAACACGCTGACGTTAATGATGTGTGCGCCTCCGTAGATTCAGGAAGCATACCAGTCCGAATGCGGCGACAAGCGGCTGCATGAGAGGCACTGAGTCTCAGTCCAGTGGTGAAGACACCCACCTTTGGTTTCGACTTCGAACCAGCGGCTCATTTTTCTGTAGTCTACTGTGAAACTTGTGGCGCTCGCCGCCATCCCTTCCCGAAGTCGTGATCTCTATCTTTCCTGTCTTTGCGCCCATGGGCAGGGGTTGCCGTCGCTTGCACGTCCGAGTTCACCGTGTTTCAGTTGTGACCACTTGGAAATTCACGTTGCTGCTGAGCACGCCGTTGGGCGTGGTGACCTTTACTACACCGGAGATTGCGCCGGTTGGCACGGTGGCTGTTATTTCGGAGCCCGAGACTATCTTGAAGTTCGCTGCAGTATCGTTGAAGGTAACGGCGGTTGCCCCTGTCAGGTTCGTTCCGAGAATGATGACACTTGATCCTACGGGGCCCCCTGCGTTCATAAGTTTGACGAACGGTCCCAGACCGGCAGACAGCCGAAAGACGGTGCCACAGCCTGCAGAGTTGAGACACTTCGGGTTGATTCCACCGTCAGCGGTTGTTCCATAGAAGTTTCCATCAGTATCCTGCATCAGGGCCGAGACTGGGTAAGGATCGCTGTTGTCAAAGCTGTGAAGCGCGGTCACTTTCCAGGCTGGTGTCACCTTGCTCGGTGGTGTCGCCTTGGGCGGTGGTATCACTTTGAAAGCAGTGCCCTGCCCCTTCGCACCGCCGTAATACGCGGTGCCGTAGAAGTTGCCGTCGGTGCCTCGCGCTAACGTGGAGTAGAGCGCGGAGCCTTCGGCGCAGCCGGTGCAAAAACTGTAGAGCGTAGTTAGAACTCCCTGCGGAGTGACTTTGAAAACCGTGCCCTGGCCTTTTGTTCCTCCCGCAAAAGTCGTGCCGTAGAAGCTGCCATCGGCGGCCAGGATGAGCCCACCCTTCGGATTGCCGCCGTCGGTGCAATTTGATTTTGAGCAGAAGGTGTAAATCGTGGTCAGTGCGCCGATGGAAGTGATTTTGAAAATTGTTCCGCTGCCTTTGCCGCCCTGAGAGGTCACCCCGTAGAAGCTACCGTCAGCGCCCTGAGTCAGCTCGGCGATGGGGTTGGCGCCATCGGGGCAATCTGATTTCATGCAAAAACTGTAGAGCGTAGTCAGCGCGCCCGCAGGTGTAACTTTGAAAACTGTGCCGCTGTCTTTCGCTCCTCCAGCTGAAGTGGTTCCGTAAAGTGTGCCGTCCGCGCCTTGAACGAGGGCTCCGCTGGGAGAATAGCCATCGGCGCAATTCTGCATCGCGCAAAAGCTGTAAATTGTGTTCACCGTACCCGATGGGGTCATCTTGAAAACGGTGCCATTGCCATTATGAGTGCCGCCACCCAAGGTTGTGCCGTAGAAATTTCCATCTCTGGCTTGAATCACTCCTGCCTGCGGGTTCATTCCTTCGGTGCAGTCGGGTTGGGAGCAAAAGTTGTGAAGCGTTGTCAGCCTGCCTTCCAGGCTGATTTTGAAAACTGTGCCGCAACCACCCGAACAGTTGCCCGTGGATCCGCCAGCGACGGTTGTTCCATACAAATTTCCGTCGAGGGCTTGTACGAGAGTCACTGATTTCGGATTCGCGCCGTTGACGCCGTTGAAGGTCAGCAGAGTGCTGAACGTTTGTGCGGGGGAGCCAATCACCGCCGCCACGCAAAACAGAGCGCCAAGAAAGACCGCCCGCCGCAGCAGCCCGTGTCTGGTCATTTGGATTCTCCTTAAATATTGCGTGCCCCGCTGGTTCTCAGGCGAGGCTGATGTGGCCGGCTTTCAGCACCAACCCGGAATTTCGTGTGAGTATCACTGCTATTTTCGCCAGTTTCTGCGGTGATACCGAAGCAACTTCGAGCATCGCTAGGTCACTGTGAAACCTGTTGTCGACCGCGGCCCTAAACGAGCGAAAGGGAGGACACTCGTGAACGCCAAAATGTCTGCCCCTGTGGCAGAATCAAGCCACTCACAACCCTCACCCAACCCAGACAAAGTTTCATCGACGCACCTCTGAGCGAGCGTTGCTCAGCAGAGCTGGTATTTGAAGTCTTGGCGCAACGGCGATACTGGCCGCTTTGAGAGGCTTTATCATTAGCATCTCGCCCGCTGGTTCCGATACCTGTTCTGCATGCGAACGCCCACTAATGAATAAGGCGCGAAATGGAGGGAAAAGTAGTCATCGAGAACAAAAAAAAACGCGATTGCAAGAACCTCGCAGCCCCCTCCGGCGTCAGGAAACAGCAGGTGCTTGGGGTCCGAATTCCGGGGATGAGTGGTACCGCAATGAGGCACTTCACTGGGCCTGTCGCAACGGGGTGACCGTCGACACCATTCAAGCCCGTGATTGTTGTGAAAGACGGCGGGACTGCGATTTGCTGCGGTCTGAGCGTGCTGCGGCAAATCGGATCGGACTGGCTCCAATGCTTGGGAGATGCCGTTCCAAACCGCAACATCCCGGATGCAGCAAGTCCATGACTACCTCCTTGACGTGTGATCCAGGACGCGCCAATAGCGTAAATCTCCCTCGCGTGCTCTCCCCTCACGAGGAGGCTACAATCTGTTGTGCCAAAGCGCGTCCCGGGTCAAACTCGTCCTCGGGCTCTCAAGCACCAGTAAGGTCGAAGACCTCTGGACCACACGCCTCGGCACAGCATACTGTCCCCGAAGTCGGTTTTCATTGATCGTCGTGGCGCTCTTCGCCATGCAAAACTCATCCCATCTGTTTTCGTCAGTTGACTATTGCAACTTCGCGTATTCTGTTTTGGCTTGTTTCAGGATGGGCATGTCGGGGTCCGCGTCTTTCCAGAGTGTGAGGAAGTCCTTGTAGGCGGCGAGAGCGCGACTGCGGGCGAGGTCAGCGTCCGCGCCTTGAAAAGTTCTCGCCTCCAAGGCATCGGCACGTGCCACGCCCAGATGCGCCAACGCTCCCGTCCAGCAACTCCAGACGATGCCGCTGTGGTCGATGATCTTCTGAAACTCGGCGGCGGCTTCTTGGCCCTGTCCGGCTGCAAGATAGGCTTCGCCGCGAACATATGTGTGATAGAGGCAGGAGACGTTGTTGAGAAACGGAATCGTGCCAAGCTCGATCGGTGCAGCCGCTTGCAAATCACTGATGGCTTGAGCCGGATTCTTGCGATTCAGTGCTAGTTGTGCCCGAATCGCCGGCAACCATAGCGACTGCATCTGGGTATTGAGCGGGAAACGTTTGTTAAGGTCTTGCGCCAGCGATTCGGATCGCTCCATATCGCCCGCCATGGCAAATGCGAGCGCGGCTTCGACCTCGACGGGCTGATTGTTGGGTACCAGCTTCAAAGACCCTGCCGCCTGCTGCTTTGCTTCCGCAGCATTGCCAAAGGCGGCTTCCCACTGCGCGGCTATCGCCTGCGAAACTGCTCCCGTCTCTTTGCTGTCAGCCCGGATGGCAGAGTCTATCGACCGCCTAATCAGTTCCCGCGCCTTAGCTGCATGACCGGCATATGCCTCGCTGTCAGATGCCAGCGCCAGCCCAATGCTCGGAACAGGATCGGGCTGGCCCGCAAACCACTGCTGCTGGGCCGCCATCGTTCGGGCATCCTTCTCAAAAAAAGCCAAAGAATAGAGCGTCATGTGCAGCGTGTAATCGTCGAGATTACGCGCTTGGGCCTGGCGGATAAGTTGCCGGGTTTCATCGAATCGTTGCAAGGCGAGCAGGGGATAGACCAGATCCTCATACAGGATGACATTATCCGGGACCAAGCGGAGGCTTTCGCGATACGCCGCTGCCGCCTTCTCATACTGGCCCCGAAAGAGGTACGAGTTTCCCAGATCGAGCTGCGCCCGGTAGTCTCGCGGGTAGCTGGCGACCCACTCCTGACAGGCTTGTTCCCCTTTCTCAAGTTCCCCGGTTACGTAGGAATAGTAACTCGCGGCGATATTCAACCTCTCCCGCTCGCTGGCACGTTCCCGCAGCTCAAACGCTTTGGTGAAATACTCGCTGCCCCGTTCTTGTTCGCCAAGACCGAGATAGTCGCTGCCAACTGCTTCGTAGCCCAGGGCAAACCTGGGATCGAGCTGAATGGCCCGTTGATGGTGAGGCAGAGCTGCGGCACCGCTTTTCCCGCGATAAGCTTTTTCCCCAAGGCTGTAGGCTTGCAACGCTTCGAGCGATGCTGTCGTAGCCTGTTCCAGCGGAGCATCCCGCTTCTGCACCGAGGCCAGCGACTCACCCAACTCGCCGCGCAGCTTCGACGTTGCCTCGCCCAGCGTGTCTAGCACTTTCTCTTTCGCCGCCGCCGTCACCTGCTCCTCGGCCAGCGTGTTGCCGCTCTCGCAGTTGACGGCTTTCAATCCCAGCACGTACTGGCTGCCCAGGCTGGCAATCGATCCGGCAATGTACGCCTTGCTGCCCGCACGCTGGCAAAGCTCGCGGGTGACCTCGGGGGTGAGTTTGGTATCGGCGGGGCGGGTCATCAGCCCGAGCGTCTTTGTTACCTCGTTGTCTGCGAGCAGATTCAGAAAAGGCGATTGCCGCAGCGAGACGCCGAGCGCGGTTTTCAGCGTATCGTCGAATACTGCATCGCCTGTGCTGTTGGCGAAATCGGCGAGAACGATGCTGTCCTTCTCGGTGAGTTTGGGCGGGCGGTGAAGGTAGAAAGAACCGCCCACTGCGAGTGCCGCCACCGCTAATGCGACAGAGAGCGTGACCTTCCATCGTATTCGCAAGCGACTGCCCGCTTCAGCTCTTGATGCCGCGGGTATCGGCGCTGACTCCGTATCCCGCTTCAGCCGTTGCAGGTCGGTGCGAATGTCGGAGGCATGCTGATAGCGGAGGTTGCGATCCTTCTCCAGACACTTACTGATGATCTCTTCCAGCTTGGGCGGCAAGTCGGGGTTCAGTCGAAACGGGAGAACTGGAGTGCGATTGAGGATAGACTCGAAAACCAGTCCCGTGCTCTCCCCTCGGAAGGGCAGCATTCCGGTCGTCATCTCATACAGCACAGCGCCAAACGAAAACAAATCAGTGCGGGCATCCAAGTCCTTGGCGCGAACTTGTTCCGGGGACATGTAAGCGATGGTTCCAACAGCTGTACCCGGACTCGTTAGGTGCTCCTCCAGCGTTACCGTCGATCCAGCGGTCGCGCCCGCCTCTCCCACCTGGCTCACCGTTGGGGCAACTTTCGCCAATCCGAAATCGAGAACCTTCGCGTGCCCGCGTTTTGTGACGAAGATATTGGCAGGCTTGATGTCACGGTGAACGATGCCGGCAGAATGAGCGGCGTCGAGAGCGTCGGCGATCTCGATGCCTAGCGCCAGTACCGTCTCGATCTCCATCGGCTTCCCGCCGATGCGATGTTTCAGCGTCATCCCGTCGAGATACTCCATGACGAGAAAGGACTGATCGCCGTTCTTGCCGATTTCGTGGATGGTACAGATGTTGGGATGGTTCAGCGCGGATGCGGCCCGGGCCTCGCGGCGGAAGCGTTCAAGGGCTTGCGGGTCCTGGGCTACATCGTCGGGCAAAAACTTGAGGGCGACGAAGCGGCCCAGTTCGGTGTCCTCGGCTTTATAGACCACACCCATCCCTCCGCCACCCAGCTTCTCGACGACGCGGTAGTGCGAGATGGTCTGACCGATCATGGGCTGAAATGGTAGGACCGGGGCTCGGGCAAGTCAATGAAGGTGTGGAAGTTGGCGGCCCGAAGCGTCAGTTGGCGATAAATCGCGTGGCTGTTGAAAAGCCCCTGTTGCGTCAAAACAGCCGGAATTTTGGAGATGGGAAATGTCTAAGAAGACGGAGATTGTATCGTTTGTAGGACCTCCTATTGCAAAGTTTTTTCGACTGTCTTCCGGTGAGTGAGTTTTTCAACAGCCTCGCATGCTTTCAACACCTTCGGACATCGACGATCTATACTTCGTTTGAGCGGGTAAACCCGCAAGAAGAATAGCGATGTTTGGGGCACTAATGAAAATTCTAAGAGTTTCGGCCCGGAGTATGCCTGGACATCGAAGGGCGACAAAATAAAACCGCTATCAGCACCATTGGCTCCCGGCAAGTCAGAATCTGAGCGGTTCGACAATGCAATGCGGCGAGTACTAGCCCTCGAAATTACGTTAGAGGTTAGTAAAAACGCATCGATGAAACCGGTCTTGCGCCGGCTTGTAAAGATAATCACGTCAATTTCAATTTCTTCTGCATTTCTTCCAGCGTGACGCCCTTGGTCTCCGGATACACAAAGAGAACAACCACGAACTGCAGCACCATCATGGCGGAAAAGAACATAAACGGGATCGACTTCGACCACGCTGCCAGCGTTGGAAACGCGAACGAGATCGCGGCATTCATCAGCCAGTGCGACAGGCTGCCCAGGCTTTGTCCCTTGGCCCGAACGCGGTTGGGGAACACTTCGCTCAGGTAAACCCAGATCACCGATCCTTGCGAGAAGGCGAAGCTGGCAATAAAGCCGACCAGCAACCAGACCAGCAGATCCTGATGACGGTTCATGGAGAAGATGGCCGCCACTCCGGCGAGGCATGCTGCGGTTCCGACCGCGCCGATCAGCAGCAGTTTCTTGCGCCCAACCTTGTCGATGACCGACATCGCGATCATGGTGAAGATGAGATTCGTAAATCCCACCACGACGGCCTGCAGATCGCCCGAGACCTTGCTGAAACCGGCGGAGGCGAAGATGTCGTTCAAGTAATAAAGAATGGCATTGATGCCGGACAGCTGGTTGAAGAAGCCGATGGTGACGGCAAGAAAAATCGGCATCCGGTACTTGCGGGTAAACAACGGCTCGTCGGCGTGTCCGTGCTCGGCGTCAATGGAGGCGACGATCTCGCGCAGATCCTGCTCGTAGTTCTCTTCCCCGGTCAGACGCAGGACTTCTCTTGCTTCCTCAAGACGCTGCTTCTTAGCCAGCCAGCGCGGACTGCGAGGAATCGTATAGAGCAGAATAAGGAATAATGCTGCTGGCGCGGCGGCGATGCCGAGCTTCCAGCGCCATTCTACATCCACTCCAGGATGGAAAGTCCCCACAATGTAATTGGAAAAATAAGCGAGCAGAATTCCGGAGACCACGTTGAACTGAAAAACTCCCACCAGCCGTCCGCGCCAACTGGCCGGCGCAATCTCTGCAATGTACATCGGACCGAGGACCGACGATCCACCGATTCCCAGCCCCCCGAGAAAACGAAAAAGAACCAGTGCGTTCCAGTTCCACGCGAACGCGCAACCCAGGGCGGAAATGACATAGAGGACTGCCATCGCCCGCAGACTGTCGCGGCGGCCAAGTTTGTCGCCGGGGATTCCAGCGAACATCGCGCCGAGGATTGTCCCCATCAACGCTGAAGAAACCGTGATGCCCAAAAGCAGAGAGGACTCTCCGGAGTGAAGCCATTGTGCAACCGGAAGCAGCCAGGGTGACAATGAGTAAACCCGAACCAGATCACTGGTCGTTCCCGAGATCACCGCCGTGTCAAAGCCGAAAAGCAGCCCTCCGAGGGCAGCTACAACGGTACTTTTGATCAGGTACCCATTTAGTTTCATTCGAATCTCTCTAACGCGCCGTGACATCATCGCACATCTGAACGCTGAGCTGGCAGTCTTTGGCTGGGGTGACGGGGACTGGGACTCACACGGGCTGGAACTGACAGGCTTTGCCGTTGGAACGTCACGCGAGGATCGTCGTTATGGTGTGAAAACACTCTTCGTCGCGGCATAGACTAGCCGGTATCGGGCGTAGCTCGCATTCATCACCGCTACGGATTCGGGCTGAGGGCGCACCCGCTGCGCAACCCGCACCGCAGCCGCGCAGGCTTCATCGACCGACTTCCACATTCCCGCGCCAACTCCCGCCAGAATTGCCGCGCCATACGCCGCGCCTTCTTCGGCTTCGACAATTTCCACTTCACGCCCGTAAACGTCGGATTGAATCTGCCGCCACAACGCCGAACGCGCTCCGCCGCCGCCCAGGCGAATGCGTTCGACTGCAACTTTCATTTCATCGAACAACGTGAACGAATCCTGCAGGCTAAAAGCCACGCCCTCCAGAATGGCGCGAATCACGTGGGCGCGGGTGTGCGTAGCCGTCAGGCCGACGAGCGCACCGCGCGCCTCGGGATCGAGATGCGGCGTGCGTTCGCCCATTAAATAAGGAGTCCACAAAAGCCCCTGGCTGCCGGGCGAAACTTTCGCGGCCTCGTCGCAGAGGCGCTCGTATGGATCGCGGCCGTCTCCGATCTCCGAGCCCGTGCCAAACTGATCGCGGAACCAACGCAGCGAAAGTCCTGCAGCCTGGGTCACGCCCATCACGTGCCAGCGCCCCGGAATCGCGTGGCAGAAAGTGTGCAATCGTCCCCGCGGCTCGAGCGCAGGCCGATCTGTGGCGGCAAATACCACCCCCGAAGTTCCAATCGTCGCGCTCACCGCTCCCGGAGCGACAATGCCCATGCCCACGGCGCCCGCCGCCTGGTCACCCGCTCCCGCCACCACCGGGGTTCCCTGCCGCAGGCTGGTCGCCGCAGCTCCCTCGGCGCTCACTCTGGCGCAAATCTCCGGCGACTCGAACAGTCCGGGCAGCAGGCGCTCGTCAATGGCAGAGCCTTCGAGCATCCGCTTCGACCAGCGGCGGTGGGCTACGTCCAGCAGCAGAGTTCCGGAAGCATCCGCCATGTCGGTGGCGCGCTCGCCCGTCATGCGGAAGCGAACGTAATCTTTCGGCAGCATCACCGAGCGCACGCGCTTCCAGTTTTCCGGTTCGTGCTCGCGCACCCACATCAGCTTGGTAAGCGTGAAGTTGGCGAGCGCGGGATTGCACGTCTCCTGAATCAATTCCTCTGCGCCGATCTTCCCGGTCAATTCCCGGCATTGCGCTTCGGTGCGCACATCGCACCAGATCAGCGCTGGACGCACTACCCTGCCGTTTTCGTCGAGCATGACCGCGCCATGCATCTGCCCGGAGAAGCCGACGCACCCAATATCACTTGCCTTCGCACCGGCGCCCTCGATTGCCTTGGGCGCCGCGACACAACACGCGCGCCACCAGTCCTCAGGATGCTGCTCGGCCCAACCGATTTCCGGCGAGGCGAACGGCGCGTGCTGCTCCGTCGCCGAGGCAACTACGCGCCCCTGTTGGTCGAGAACCAGGGCGCGCGTTCCACCCGTGCCCACATCAATGCCCAGAGTGAAAATGTTAGACTCCTCCGAGTTCCACGGCTCGCAAAGGTTTCCATAATAATAGGGTCGCGAAAAAACTGCACGGAGACGTGATAGAACCAGATGAATGCACCAGTATTAGTTGAGGTTTGTGTCGATTCGGTCTCTTCGGCCATCGCGGCCCAGCGGGGCGGAGCCGCGCGCGTCGAACTGTGCAGTTCATTGATCGAAGGCGGCATCACTCCCAGTGCGGGGCTGATCGAACTCACCCGTTCCGCGATATCTCTGGCCCTGCATGTCATGATCCGTCCGCGTGCCGGGGATTTCTGTTACGACCGCCGTGAATTCGAAATGATGCAGCGCGATATCGCGCTGGCAAAGAATCTCGGAGCGAATGGAGTCGTTCTCGGCATTCTTGATCTCGATGGCCGCATCGATGTCGACCGCACGCGCCATCTGGTCGAACTGGCTCGTCCCCTCGAAGTCACATTCCATCGCGCGTTCGACATGACCGCCGACCTGCAGCGTTCTCTCGAAGATATTTTCACTATAGGCGTGAACCGAGTGCTCACCTCTGGCGGCGAGCGGACCTCCTGGGAAGGCCGGGCCGTCATCGCGCAACTGGTGAAGCAAGCGGGAAGCCGGGTTGCGATCATGCCCGGCAGCGGCATCAAGCCGGAGAACGCCCGCAGCCTGGTCGAGCAGACCGGCGCCCGGGAAATCCACGTTGGCCTGCGGAGTCCGGTCGAAAGCCCCATGCGGTTTCGCAACCCGCGAATTTCCATGGGGACATTCGAAGGCCGCGAATACGAGCGCTTCGCCGTCCTCGAAGAAAATGTCCGCAACCTATGCAGAGCGCTGGCCGAGCCAAAATAAGGATCGCAGCGGCCAGGTTCAAGCTCCAGGCGAGACGCGCCGCCGAGTGTACAATAATCGCGCCTTGCCCGAACTGATCACGCAGCTGCTTTACGTTCTCCGCTCCATCTGGAGCGATGATTCCAACCGGGGTGAACGAGCCAGGCGAGTGCTGATGTTTGTCGGATGGCAATTGTGGAAACGGACCATTCGTCTGCCCATCGTCGTCGGCACCGATAATGGATTTCGAATCGTCGCCTATCCCGAGTCCGACGTTTCGGCCGGCTTCATCTACTATCGAATTCCTGATGCGCAAACCATCCGGTTCATGCGTGCTCATTTGAACGGCGGAATCCTGCTCGACGTTGGGGCGAATGTCGGGTCGGTGAGCGTTTTGCTTGCAGGCAAGATCGACCATGCCATTTTGTTCGAACCCAATCCGGTGGCGGCTACGCGGGCGCGGGAGAATCTGGCGATCAACCAACTGGGCTTCGAAGTCCACGAGGTTGCGGTTTCTGACGTGCAGGGCACGGTAGAGTTTGAGGATGCCGGGGGAGCGTCTCCCTGTAATCGCACGGTGATAGGCTTCGAGACTGACCTGCCGACGCGGACGGTAAGCCGCACAACCCTTGACCACTTTTTGCAGGAGCGATCCATCGCGGCGAGAATTACGGCGGTGAAAATTGACGTGGAGGGCCACGAGACATCGGTAATCCGCGGCATGACGCAGTTGCTCCGCGACACGCGGCCCAGGCTCGTGATGTTTGAGTACTTGCGGCGCACGAATTTATCCGAAGCGCTCGGCGTCTTCCAGGCCGCCGGTTACACTACTTTCGAACTTACGGCCGCCGGCCCCTCCGCAGTTCAAGGTTCTGCCCGGCCCCTGCAGAATCTGTTTGCATGTCCAGAAGAGATTTTCCCGTCGATGCGATAAGCATGCCCGCACGGCGCCGGATCAAGCCTTCGGCGCGGACCATGGCCGGCAGAAACATGCCCGGCAAAAAGAGGTTGTTTACATCACCGATTATATCGTTGTACGATACAACTAAACTCGGTTGACCGGGAATCTAATTACCTGGCGGCAATCGAGCCTTGCGCTCGCAGTTTTTAGGTCCGCCCCTTGGGTCGTTTTGATGACAGATTCTCGGAATCATTGCGGCACACCCGGATTTTACAAACGGAGGATGGTAATGCAGCGCGCACTCGTTGTCTCACTGGTCTTCGGCGCTTTGGCCTGTTATGGGTTCGCCCAGACCTCCGGCGCATTCGCCGGCCGGGCCCAGAATCTCCGCGATTGTATCGACGGATTTGGGACATGCGATCATTCGCTTCTTACCAGCGCGCAGGCCGCTCAGATCGCTGCTCAACAGCACGAGCAGAACCTCTGGGTCTGTTTGACCGGCAACGGGGAATGCGACAATTCGCAGTTGAACGCGACCGAATCCAAGGAAGTCACCGCGGTGGAACGGCAACGCAACGCCCTCGCCTGTGAGACCGCGATCGGGACTTGTGACCAATCGCTGCTGACGCCGGTTGAGTCCGCGAAAGTAGCAAAAATCCAGGCCGAACAGAACAAGCTCAATTGCGAGACGGGATTAAATACCTGTGACTACTCGATGCTCACTGCCGCCCAATCCGTGGAAGTGAAGCAACTCGAGCGCGAGCGCAATCTGCTGACCTGTGAGACGGGGCAGGACCCCTGCGACACGTCTTTGCTGACGCCCGAACAGACGCGCGATATCGCCCAGTTCACATATCAAAGGAACCTGCTGGCATGTAAAACCGGCAGCGGCTATTGCGACGACTCTCAATTAAATGCGGCCGACGCAAAAGAAGTCGCGGTTCTCCAGAGCCAACGCAACGCTTTGGCTTGCCAGGCCCAGGACGTTACCTGTGACCGGTCCCTCTTGAATGTGGAACAAGCCAGGCAAAATTCTGGCGAGTCGATCAGGGCCGGGCGTTAATGCAATGCCTAGCAATCCGCTGGAATCGTCTTGTTATTGGTCGTGATCGGTTGTTAGCTGCTCGAGCAAGATTGACATGATCCCGGCGCAATTTTTAACATGGTCTCACCCCGCACGGTTCCAGTGTGGTTCGGCACAACAGTTGAGCATTCTGACTGTTGACAATAACTGCTTATGATTATCGTCAAAGAACTGACCAAGCGGTATGCCCGCACGATTGCCGTTGATCGGATCTCATTTGAAGTGGCGAAGGGTCAGATCGTCGGATTTCTCGGCCCCAACGGCGCGGGTAAAACCACAACCATGCGCATCCTCACCTGCTTTTTGCCGCCGTCCGTAGGGTCGGCGACGGTGGCCGGTTTCGATGTCCTCGAAAATCCGATCGAGGTCAAGAAGCGAATCGGCTATCTGCCCGAGACCCCGCCTATCTATCCGGAGATGGAGACGGGCGAGTACCTGAAATTCGTGGGGAAGCTGAAAGGGCTGAAGGGCGCGGATTTGCGCAAGCGCGTCGACTATGTTTGCGAGCGCTGCGCCATCGCCGACGTCAGGACCAAGCTGCTCGGAAAGTTGTCCAAAGGTTACCGGCAGCGGGTCGGCCTGGCCCAGGCGATTATTCACAATCCCGATGTGCTGATTCTCGACGAGCCCACCGCCGGACTCGATCCCAAACAGATCAACGAGACGCGGGATCTGATCAAAGATCTGGCCGGCGAGCACACAATCATTCTCAGCACGCATATTCTTCCCGAAGTCGAGCAGACCTGCGAGCAGGTGATCATCATCAACAAAGGGAAGCTGGTGGCGACAGATTCGGTGCGCAATCTGCAAGCGCGAGCTCGTGGCGCCGAGTCGGTAGTGGTCGAAATCGCCGGACGCAACGGAACTCTGGAAGTTCCCATCGTGCAGCACAAACTGGAGCAGGTCTCCGGCGTCAGCCGCGTGCTGTGCAAAGAAAAGGTTGACGGCCACGCCCTGTTTGAAGTGGAAAGCCAAAAGGGACGCCAGGTTCGCGGCGACCTGGCGCGCGCCGTGGTCGAGTCCGGCTGGGACCTCAACGAGCTTCGGCCCGCTTCGATGAGCCTGGAAGAAATTTTCCTGCAGCTCACCGGAAGCCAGGCGTCCGCCAACGGCGATGCCGACAAGGCCGGCGACAAGGTTGAAGCGAAAGTTTCGGCAAAGGAGCCACAGCAATGAGAAATGTATGGATCATTTGCCGAAAAGAACTGGGCAGCTATTTTGTCTCGCCGGTCGCCTACATTTTGCTGCTTATGTTTGGCGTGATCTTCGGCTTCTTTTTCTGGAACGCGCTCGGCGTTTTCGTGGTTGAGGGCATGGAGATGCAGATGCGCGGCCAGATGTACCCCATGAATCTGAACGAGCAGATCATCCGGCCGCTGTTGTCGAACGCGGGAGTGATTGGGCTGTTCTTTATTCCCATGATCACAATGCGGCTGTTCGCGGAAGAAAAGCGCACCGGCACCATCGAATTGCTCGCTACCTCGCCGGTCCGCGACCTGGAAATCATCGTCGGAAAATGGCTGGCCTCGGTGCTGCTTTATTCCTGCCTGCTGCTCTTCACGGCGTTGAACTTCGCATTTCTTTTCCGCTACGGCAATCCCGACTGGAAGCCGCTGGTGATCGGCTATCTCGGCCTACTGTTGCAGGCCGGCGCGCTGCTGGCGATTGGAACCTTTATTTCCACGCTCACTAAAAATCAGATCATCGCCGGCGCGGTCACCTTCGGCGTGGAGTTGCTTCTCTGGGTTATCGCCTGGGTCGGCGAATACGAAACTGCAACCTGGGCACACGTGCTCTCGTACATGTCGATCATCTCGCACTTCGATTCTTTCGGCCGCGGTGTGCTCGACTCCAAAGATGCGGTTTTTTATCTCACCGTAATTTTTCTAGGGCTCTTCTTCACGGCGCGTTCCATGGAATCCCTGCGCTGGAGGTCATAAATGGCAAGCCAATGGCTCAAGGCCAGACAAACCAGGTATGCGGCCTACGCAACCACCTACATCCTGATCGTGATCGCGGCCATCGTGGTCGCCAACATGCTCGCCGATCGTTACAACAAGTCTTACGACGCGACCTCGAACAAACGCTACAGCCTCTCCGAACAGACCGCCAAGATCGTCAAGGGACTCAAGCAGGACGCCACCATCACCTACTACAACCAGAGCACGCGCTTTCGCGACGGCAAAGATTTACTCGACGAATACGCCAACCTGTCGCCCAAGGTAAAAGTGGAATACGTCGATCCCGACAAGAATCCAGAGGCCGCAAGAGAAGCGGGCGTTCGGGAATTCGGCACCGCGATCGTCCGGATCGGCGCAAAAACCGATACCGCCAAGAGCATGACGGAAGAAGGCATTACCGGCGCCTTCATTCGCGACCTGAAGAACAAAACGCGTACGGTCTGCTTCGTTAGCGGCAGCGGCGAGCACCAACTCGACGACAGCCAGCGTGAAGGGCTCTCGCAATTTAAAGACAGCCTCGACCGGGACGACTACCAGAGCAAGAGCGTCGATCTGTTGCAGAAAGCCGAAGTGCCGGGCGACTGCACAACTCTGGTCGTCGCCGGGCCGACGAAGGATTATCAGCAACCGGAAGTGGACGCCATCAAAAAGTATGTCGAAGGCGGCGGACGCGCACTATTCATGCTCGATCCTCCGCTCAAACTTGGGCACGAGGAGATCGCCGAAAACGACGCCCTCACCAATCTGTTGCAAAGCTGGGGCGTCACCATGGATAAGGATCTGATTATCGACATGAATCCCATCGGTCAGCTTGCCGGAACCGGGCCCGAAGTGGCGCTGGTTACCAGTTACGGCTCTCAACCCATCGTGGACGATATGAAAGGGATGGCAACCGGCTTCCCGCTGTCTCGCTCGATGGAGATCAAGAACACGGATAAGACGAGCGTGCAGAAGCTGTTCGATTCCTCCGGCACCAGCCTGGCCACCAACGATCTGAGTTCAGCCGCGGTCAACGTGAATGATCCGAAAAATAGGAAAGGCCCGCTGACCATCGCGGCTGCTGGCACCTACAACACGGGCAAAGAGAATTCCGAGGGGCGGTTCGTCGTGATCGGCAGCTCGTCCTGGGCCGCGAATCGTTTCCTCAACTTTAACGGCAACAGCGACCTGGCCCTGAATACCATCAATTGGCTTGCTTCCGACGAGGATTTGATCTCTATCCGGCCGAAACCCCCTGAGGATCGCCGCATCACCATGACCCGCGCGCAACTGGGCTGGGTGCGCGCCACCAGCCAATTTCTGTTGCCGGGTATCGTTGTCATTGCCGGCATTGCCGTCTGGTGGAAGAGAAGGTAAAGAGGAAGAGGAGGTAAAAATCTCTCGATCCATTCCAGTTTCGTCTCGAGAATCGCCATGAAACTTCACAACCTGATCGTTGCAGCCGTCGTGCTCCTTGCCCTCGCCGGGACCTTGTACTGGTCGGAACATCGCAAGCCCACGGATGAAATCGCCAAAGCGTCGGCCAATACCTCGTCCGCCATTCTCAAGCTCGACGAATCCTCGATTACCAAACTTGAACTGAAAGAAAAAAATGCCGAGCCGATCGCTCTCGCCAAGAGCAGTTCGGGTAATTGGCAAATCGTTCAGCCCAAACCTTTCGGAGCGGATCAAAACACCGTTTCCGGCGTGCTGTCTTCCCTATCGTCGCTGAATTCCGATCGCGTGGTCGAAGACAAGGCTTCCGATCTGAAGCAGTTTGGCCTCGATCACCCGGCTGTCGAAGTGGACGTCACGGAAAAAAACAATAAGACGCACCAGCTTCTGATTGGCGATGACACTCCCGCCGGGGGTGACGTTTACGCGATGCTGGCTGGAGATCCTCGAGTCTTCACCATGGCCAGCTACAACAAGACCGGCATCGATAAGAGCCTGAATGATCTGCGCGACAAACGGCTGCTCACGGTAAGCCCGGATAAAGTCAGCCGTCTGGAGTTGGTGGAAAAAAATCAGGACATCGAATTTGGCCGGAACAAAGACGAATGGCAGATCCTGAAACCCAAGCCCTTGCGCGCCGATAGCATTGACGTGGGCGAGCTGGTTTCAAAATTAACCGACGCTCGCATGGATCTCAGCGGTTCAGACAACAACGCCAAGGAAGCGGCGTCGGCGTTCGCTCACGCCACGCCGCTGGCAACGGCGAAGCTGACCGATCCGTCGGGAACGCAAGAACTTCAAGTTCGCAAGAACAAAGACGCATACTACGCAAAGTCCAGCGTGGTCGATGGCGTTTACAAAGTCGACGCCAGTCTCGGCCAGGCGCTCGACAAAAAGCTCGACGATTTCCGCAACAAGAAGCTATTCGACTTCGGCTACAACGATCCCACCAAGATCGAGATGCACGATGGCTCGAACGCCTATTTCCTGACCAAGGGCGGCGCCGATTGGTGGTCAAACGGAAAGAAGATGGATGCCGGCGACGTGCAAGTGCTGGTCTCCAACCTGCGTGATTTGTCCGCCAGCAAATTCGCCGATTCCGGCTTCGCCAACCCCACCATTGAACTCACGGTCACCTCTGACGACGGCAAGCGCGTAGAGAAGGTTTCCATCGCCAAGTCAGGTGCGGGTTTCCTCGCCCGGCGCGAGAATGATCCGACTCTCTACTACCTGGACTCAAGCCCCGTCGACGCCCTTCAAAAAGCCGCCGATGATGTCAAACCCAGCGTGAAGTCCTCGAAGTAATGGCGGCAGGCGCCGGACGGCCGCCGAGGCCCAAGTTCTTCCCCGGCACAATCGTTTGACGTTAGTCGCTATTTTGTTATAGTTACTCTCACATTGCAGGGACGTTGCCGCTTTCAAGACGTAGCGGCCGAGCGCAGGAGGAAAAACCCGCATGCCCAGTATGCTCGCTTCACGCAGCCCGCTCGCAGAAACTTCTGCGGCGCAGACTGAGGTCGGGCTACGAGAGCGGAAGAAGACGCGCCTGCGGCAGCAGATCATCGACACCTCCATCAAGCTGTTTCGCAAGCGCGGATACGAAGCCACCCGTATCGACGATATCGTGCAGGTGCTTGAAATCAGCCAGGCCACCTTTTTTCGCTATTTTCCCAGTAAGGATGCGGTTCTGCGCGAAGTCGGAGAACGCGGGTATGCCTGCATCTGCGACCGGCTGCGTTCGGAACTCTCCAGCCAGGCGCGGACCAGCGAGCGTCTGCGACGCCTTTACCTCACCATGGCCTCCGAAGTGGAAGCCGATCGGCGTTTGTGGCAAGCCGTGGTGCTGTCGGGCGCCATGGATCCCGTGCGGTCCGCGGGACTGCGGGGGCACGAAGAAGCCGCGGCCAGCCTGCTGCGAGAAATTCTGACGCAGGGGCAGAAGCAGGGCGAAGTCACGACCGCGTTTCCGGTGCTGCATCTGGCGGAGTTCATGGAAGGCCTTTACAACACTGTGGTGCGGCAATGGGCCGTCGATCTAACCGGGCCGCACAAGCTCTCTGACCGCGTTCTGAGCGCGGTCGAGTTTTTCCTGCGCGCCGTCCGGCCATAATTGATAGTTTCGCCGGGATCGCGCCAGCGTTCCTTTTGTGATTCAACCTCGGAAAGAAAGAAGAGAAAGAGAAAGCGATAGCGATGAAAGCCGCCGTTCTGCACCAATTCAAGACGCCGCTATCGTTAGAGGACGTCTCCCAGCCGGAGGTGGGCGCCGACGAGGTTCTGCTTGAGGTTGAGGTTTGTGGCGTGTGCCATTCCGATTTGCACGTGGCCGACGGGGATTGGACGCAACTGGCGGACATCGTCAAGAAACCTTTGATCCTCGGACACGAAATTGTCGGGCGGGTGGTGGAGCGGGGCGCGGACGTCCAGAATGTCGAAGTAGGTAACCGGGTGGGTGTGCCATGGGTGCAATATACCTGCGGGCAATGCGAGTTTTGCCTCGAGGGCAACGAGAATCTATGCGTGCAGCAGCGCATCACTGGCGTCACCGTCGACGGCGGATACGCGGAATATGCGAAGGCTCCCGCCAGCCACGTGGTCAAGATTCCTGAAACTCTGGCCTCGGAGCAGGCAGCGCCCCTGCTTTGTGCGGGAGTCACGGTTCATCGTGCATTGAAGCGATCAAACCTTCGGGCTGGGCAACGGCTGGCAGTTTTCGGTGTCGGCGGACTTGGGCACATCGCGGTGCAGATCGGCCGCGCCGCCGGAGCGGAGGTGACCGCGATCGATCTCTCCGAAGAAAAACTCGCGCTGGCGAAGTCGCTGGGCGCGGCGCGGACGCTGAACGCCTCCACCAGCAGAGTTGTGAAGGAAATCCGCAGGTCGGGCGGCGTGCATGTCGCCTTGGTCGCCTCGGCCGCCAAGTCCGCCTACGACATGGCGTTTCCCTGTGTGCGGCCCTCGGGGACTCTGCTGGCGGTGGGTTTGCCGGCGCAGGATCTCGCCTTTCCCGCCATCATGATGGCGGCTGGCGAGATTCAGATCAAAGCTTCTTCGGTCGGCACCCGGGAAGACTTGCGCGAGGTGCTGGCGTTGGCCGCGGCTGGAAACATTCATTGCCAGGTAACCGCACGCCCGCTTTGCGAGATACAGGAAGTCCTGGGGCAACTGAACCGCGGCGAAGTCTCCGGACGCGTCGTGCTCCGCCTCCGGCCAGCAGTTCTTCCGAGAACTCACCCGGCGCCGTAAGGTTTCCGGGTGAGCGCGAACCAGTGACCCCCTGCGAACGATCGAGGCACTACACTCACGCTTGAAAGACTGGAGCTCGTGGGATGCGGAGCCTGGCGGCCATTCTCACCAGGTCGGCAAGAGAATCGGCCTGCATCTTTTGCATTACTTTGCCGCGGTGAGCCTTCACTGTGATCTCGCTGATGCCGAGCTCCCCGCCAACTTGTTTATTCAACAGGCCAGAGACGACCAACGCCATAACCTGACGTTCGCGACAGGAAAGGGATACGTAACGGTCCCGGAGTTGCTGTACGTCCGCCTGGTGACGGAGAACGGCTCGGCTGCGGTCGAGGCCATCGCGGATAGCGTTCAACAAAACGTCATCCCTGAATGGCTTGGTCAGGAATTCGAGAGCCCCAGCCTTCATAGCCTGCACTGTCACGGGCACATCGCCCTGGCCCGTGATGAAGATGATCGGCATCTCGGGGCGTTCGATCGCGACACGCTTCTGCAGCTCAAGACCGTTGAGGTCTGGAAGAGAGTAGTCAAGGACGAGACAGCTTGGACCGAGGCTTCGCGAGCGGTTGAGGAATTCATTCGCGGAAGCGAACGTCTCCGCCTGCCATCCTTCGCAGCGAATCGACAGGTCCAAAGATTCACGAACCGAGATGTCATCGTCGACAACGAAGACGACGGGCGCGATCTGCGACACCGATGGCAGAGTTAATCCGTGGCCGACTGCAGTGAGTCTGGCAAAAGCATCAACCTCAAATTGCGCTCCGGGCTGGGTCACTGAACTCATGGCTGAATGCATAACTCACTCCTTAAAGCTTCGATTGGCCAGTTATGAGTATTGGCGCGTGGGATCAGTGTGGATCAGCCTGACCTTCACTCACAACCCCAAATGGTTGACTCGCAGACTCAACAAGTAGTCAAGAAAGACGGTCCGCCTTTTGGCGGGAAATGAAAACGTTTCGTTTCAAGTTGAGATATGCTTTCTGCCAAAAAGACGGGCATCAATGGACCATGCACCTGGCCCGATCATGGCTGCGGTTCCGCCAAAAGTCGCAAGGATAATCGACATCCACGGATCACCGGGCTGTGTAAAAGCGATCCACAGTTCGATGCCGGCGATCGATGTTCCTACCACTGGTGTCCAGAGACCAATGAGAAGAAGTATCCCGGCGCCCGCGCCAACGATTTGCGGAAATATAGATGTAGAAACGGATGCCCCTGTGAGCTGGATAATTCCGAGCCGAACCAGGATGATCGCAGTGAGAATGCGCTGTAAAAGAAGACCCACGCCCGGCCAACCATTGGCGAAGGTGGAAAAAAGTCGTTGCACGAATCCCTCCGGTGGGAGCATAAGGGAATCGCGACGAGATCGTAACGCCTGAAAGTCGGGGCCGCTTCTCCTACTTTTGGGGGGGATCCAATTCGATGATGCCGCGCTTCAGCCCTATGCTGAAGGCGTGGGCTCGGTCGTTAGCCCCAAGTTTGGATAATATATTCGTAACGTGGCTCTTGACGGTCGCTTCGCCGATCGAGAGCTGATCGGCTATCTGCTTGTTCGCATTGCCGGCCCCAATCAATCGCAGAACGTCGATTTCGCGTTCGGTCAGCTCGTCGTCGGTTGCGTGGTCAGCCAGTTCAGCAGCAATGTCCGGCGGGATGCGCTTCTGGCCTGCGTGCACAGCCCGAATCGTTTCCAGGAGTTCTTTATGCACGTGCCCCTTCAGGATGTAGGCTCTTGCGCCCGCCTTCAGAGCGCGCAAAGCCTGTACATCACCGGTGTACGTTGTCAGAACGATAATGCGGGCGGCGGGACATTCCTCTCGAATCCGATGGATGGCCTCGAGGCCGTCGACGGTGGGCATCTGTAGATCCATTATGGTTACATCTGGCCGGTGTGACCGAAAGAGCTCGATGGCTTCTTCTCCGTTCGAGGCTTCCGCGATCAACTTCATGTCGGCTTCGGCATTCACCAGCGCCGCAATTCCCCTGCGTAGAAGAGGGTGGTCGTCCACAGTGAGGATTCGAATCAGGTTATGAGTGCTGTCCACGATTTCCAACTTTCCGCAATAATTTTGATGCAACGCTGTCAGGCAAAGTTTCGTATGCCACGGCAGCAGGAACGGAGAGCTGGACTTCTGTGCCGGCCCCAACCTCACTCCAAAAATCCAGTCGCGCCGCGATTCGATCAGCGCGTTCGCGGATTCCTCGTAGTCCCCAGTGTCCTGCCCTTCCGCCTTCCTTTAGCACCTTGGGATCGATGCCTTGTCCATCGTCGCGAATCCGTAGACGAAGCATGTGAGCGTCGTACCGAATCTCGGCTTCAATCCGGTGTGCATGGGAATGCCGGTACGCATTTCTCAATATTTCGAGTGCAATCCGGCAGATTTCATTCTTGGTGGCCGGAGACAAGGTTTGACGCTCGCCTTCCTCAATCAGATCGAAAACTGGCGATGCCTGGTTCCTGTTCTCAGAAGCGGCCAGTTCCCCACTCGTTGCTCGGAGCAATTCGGCGAGATCCCCCTTCGCAATGGGCTCTGAACGCAAGCCCTGAATCGCATCCCGGCTTTCGGTGAGCGCCTTCTCGGTCTCGCTGATCGCCTCGTCCAGAGATTGCATCGCCTCTTCCGGTCTTCGCGGCATCAGATTGCGGACCGCCTGAAACTGAAACATGAGGCCGTGAAGAGTTTGCAGCAACGTATCGTGTAGATCTCGCGCAATTCGAGTTCGTTCGTTGACACGGGCTTCTAGTCCAATACTGAATTGCCGACGCAATTGTTGAACTCGCAGTTGATATACACCTAGCGCGAGCAGGGCAAGGATCCCCACGCCCGCCACCTGGAACCAGCGTGTCTGAAGTATAGAAGGCTCCACTTCAAACGCAATTGCCGCTTCATTGGAGCTCCACACACCATCGGAATTGCTCGCAGCGACCTGAAATTCGAACCGTCCGGGTGCAATATTCGTAAAGTCAACCTCGCGCAGGGGGGTTGGCTCGCTCCAAGAGGAATCGACGTCAGCCAATCGATAGTGGTATCTCACTGCCCCTGGGTTGGAGACGTTTATGCCGGAATATTGGAAGGTCAGGCGGTGTCGGCCGGAAGAAATACGGATATGGTCACCAGTCACGACGCGTTTCCCGTCCACAAGCATTCCGTCGATTCGCATCGTGACGGGGAACGCTGGATCAGCAAACGCCGAAGCTGGTAAGAATGAAATTCCCTGTTTCAAAGAGAACCAGATGTTCCCGCGATTGTCCAACGCGACCGATGGACTGCGCTTGACGCCCTCCACGCTCGGTAGGCCATCGGTGACGCCGAATTCACGGTAGTCACCATCGGGGTACGCCTGTTTCAGCAAAGCCGAACATCGCACCCTCAGAATGTGGTCCGAGGTGGCGATCCAGAGCCAGCCGTCTTTCTCCGCGATCCCGAGAATATCTCCATAGAGCGCGGTTGGCGCCCCTAACGGAACATGGACGGCGCCGGATCGCAAGAACGCAATTCCTCTTGATGTGCCGATCCATAATGTATCGCTGCCATCCAGAAAAAGGCTCTCGATAGCGCCGGGCGGCAATCCGTCGTGCGTGTTGTAGCTGGTCCACCGGTCATTCCTGAGCTCGGCGAGGCCGTTTGGCGTGCCCACAAAGATCCGCCCGGATTCATTTCCGGTGATCACCGAGATTTTGTCGGAGGGCAGGCCGTCTTTTGTAGTGAAGGTATGCCACATGCCATGGCGTAAGCGGCTGAGCCCATGGTGAAGCGTTCCAACCCACAGTGTGCCGTTAGGTTCGCGATACAAAGAATAAACCGCATCTTGGATAAACCCAGCTTGCTGCGTCGATAAGTGGACGGCGTTGCCCTTCACAGTCAGCCGGGTTAGGCCGCCATTTCTTCGCGCGAGCCAGACGTCACCCGCCGCTCCGGCAATCGAATAGACAATGTCATTCTTCAGCCCTGCAATTTCAATGGACTGAACTCTGTTTTGCGAAATGCGAAATAGCCCACCATCCGGCGGGGCGAACCACACACCCTGATCGGAATCAACGTAAATCGCTCCACAATTACTGCAAGGCAGACCTTCCGAACTGCCTTCCGAACTGCGATAAGTGATGAAAGCATTGTCCTGGTAGCGCTCAATCGCCTCTGGTTCGCCAATCCACAGATTACCGTCGCGATCCTCAAATAGTGCGGTGACCGCACGGTTGCCTTTGACCGTCAACTGCTCGAGTGAACGGATCCTGCCCTTGGCGTCAATGTCCTTGGGGTCGGTTTTGAAAACATGGCCTTCCGTGCCAATCCATATACGACCCTTGAGCCCACTAGCCAGCGCCAGAATCTCATGGTGCCCCAGCGTGGAACTCACTTCGCTAAATGAGTAGTCATCTTGCGAAATGAACAAGCCTTGCCTGGTCCCGACCAGCAGGGTTGCATTCGCGAGCGGGAGTAGGCAGTTGATCCTCTTGTTCTTTAGACTAGGTACCTGCAGCAGGGACGCCTCGCCTCTTTCAGGCTTGAACTGAAACAAGCCCTTTTCAGCAGTGCCGATCCAGATTGTTCCGTCCCCCGTTTGCGCCACTGCCGCGGGTGCCGCAGGCATAGCAGGAGGTTCCAAAAGGACTCGATGTTCTTCATGCTTGTATTCGACCACGCCCTGTAATTCAGATACAAACAGCAACCAGCCGTCGAAGGTCCTGTTCATTGAACTGGGCGCATAGGCGTGTCTGCCGCTATCGACCGGTCCTTTCAGCAGGCCGGCCTCGTACCGGAACAGATGCGTAAAGTCGTCTGCGGCCCACAATCGGCCGCTCGCATCGGTTAACACGCGTGGGATGAGTCCGAACGATGGATCGTTGGAGTTCGCTTTTCGAATGAATTCAAACCTCAACCCATCGTACCTAAGTAGCCCGTTGCCCGTTCCGAACCAGAGGTAGCCATCTGCTGTCTGTGTCATTGAATAGACATGGCCACCAGGAAAACCGGACGCGTGGTCCCAGATGCTATGGTTACGGCTCGGCGTAATTGCATTGTGGACGGCGCCTGAAACTGCACTGGCCGACAGAAGCAACAGGACGAGGACTGGAATCGTTTTCATGCTATCGGAGCCCCAGACCACTAGGGCAGGAATTCAAAGTGATCCACGACAACTTCGGCGCGATGGCGAATCGTCGGTAATTTATGATTCGGGTCCGAGTAGGCAAAAAGGGCCATCCGCACAGATTCATCCACAGGTCTAGGAACCTCGTCTGTAAAGACGTGCTTCCAAACAAGGCGACTTTCCTTTCCCGACACTCGCGAGGTGAACATCGTGACCCGTCCTTCTTCCCAGACGATTGTGTGCCGCAGTTTTCCGGCCGGTGCTGTGAATCGCGTCATGTTCAGCGGCACAAATGCTGGTTGGACAACAAACTGCGCGTTCTCGTTTCTTGGGTCACCCCAACGACTGATATTGATGTCAAACTCCCCGTGATTCCCTTGAATGGACGAATGATCCCAAGTGAAGATCTCGAAAAAGGCTGCCGGGTCCAAATCCGAAGTGTCTTCCATCGTGAACACATAAGTGCCGTAACCCAAGCTACGCGTGACATTTACCTCGGAACAGGTCCATTGATTATCGCGCTTGACGATCTGTAGATGAAGTGCTCCAGACTGATCTACATAAACGTTGTTGTGATCGTAAGCGTTCCTTGTCCCTCCTCGATCGCTGGACACTTTTCGAACCCGCCACTGGAATCCGCTGAAATTTACAAAAAACGACGAGGATCGCTCCTGTCCGGGGCTGGCCGCGACCATTTCTATCCCGCGCCCAATCTTCGGCAACTCGTTCAGCACGGCCGCCGGATGGTAGGTCGAATCCACCAGTAAAGCGGCATAGTCGGTAGCGAGGTGCACTTCGTTCCGCCAGACTCCGCCTGGCAAGATTGGTGTAAAGGGTGAATTCAATCGCGGTTGCAGCCACCACAATCCCCCGGTCTTGGAGTAAACGACCATATTCTGGCCTGGACGTGAACCAGTTACGGTGCCCTCAATCACGTCTTCTTGATTCACATCCCCAAGATCCCATTGCGGCACCTGAGTAAACGCAATTCTTGATTCAAGAGAGGGTCGTGCCGTCTTATGACAGGCCGTGAGCGCCAACAGCAATCCTGCGATTGTCAGAATCGCATTGGAAAACCTTCTGGTATTCGATTGAAATTCAATCTGAGTCATTTTTGCCAACCAGCGACGAGATCGCCACCCTCTTTTTATTTGGGCGATATTGTAGTTCGTACCGGCCGCAGACGGGTAGCAGCCCTACTGCGGCTGCAGTCGGCCAACTTTTTCGGTGGTTATGTCCGCTTGATGATAAACACTGTTTTGTCGTCGATGAGATCTACATCGCCACCCCGCCTGCGAATATCGTTTTGGCTGACCGCATGTTCTAACAGCGCATTGTACAGGCCTTTGGCGGGCTCCCGGTAATGGTCGCGGATGACGTCTTGGAGTTGCCTCTGCTCTTGTTCGTCGTAACCGTCGTAGACACCCTCCGTATAGAGGAACAGGACATCTCGAACTCATCCAGCGTGAGCTCGGCGACATCCGAAGAGTTCACGCTCCGGTTCCGAGGCTGCATCGAGAAGTATCGATTGCGGTCCGGATGATCGTCCGGGATCTGCAGCCTGAGTGGAAGAAATTGGACCATGTGTTCTCTGGGGATCGGCTGTCGTCCAGGAAAAAGGAAATGCAGGAAGTGGAGAAGAGTTTTGAACAACTGGTAAAAGGCGTGCATGCGATACTGCGGTGTGCCTGACAAGTCCTATGTCACTCGTTCGTCGCGTCTTGAATCTATTTTCTCACTCCAAAGTGGATCGCGAAATCGAAGCGCAACTGAAGCCCCACATCGAAATGCGGACTGAGGACAATGTTCCGTCCGGCATGTCACCAGATGTAGTGGGTCGTGACGCTTTATTTCGCTTTGGCAACCCGACTCTACCGAAGCAGCAAGTCATCGCCGTGGATGCCGCGTTCAGGCGCTTATGGGGTGCTCTTCTTCTTCCTTTTCCTTCTTCTTCATATCTAGCTTGGGTCGGCTCAGCGGAACAATGACTGTCTCCTTGGTAATTCGTGCGCGGACCAGCGGTTTCAGCACAAACAGCGAGAAGCATGCCGCAATTCCACAGAGCGCAGCTGCGGTGTAAAACGGCACCGCAAACGATCCGCCCAAGTATGCCGCGAGAGCTGCGGCCCCAAATCCCGCAAAGTACGCCGCCAATCCTTTGGAGGTGTACACCATACCGTAGTTGGCGGAGGCGTTCTTAGATCCGAAGACATCGCCAGTCGAGGCGGAGAATAACGAGAACACTTCGCCCCAGAACAGGAAGACTAGCGAAAACAGCAACAGGAACGCGATGGGACTTCCCGCGATTTTGGTCACCAAGAACACCAGCACCGCTTCGATGCCAAAGGTCAGGAACATCGTATTCTCGCGTCCTAAACGGTCAGAAACCGTGCCCCATAAAATTCTCGACCCGGCATTGCAGAGCGAGGTCAGGGTTACGGCTAGAGGAATGAGCGCCAGACCTAAGATCTTCGCATCACTCACATGCAGGGTTTTCGCAATCTGCGAGAGGTTCGCGGTTGCGATCAGCCCGCCGGAGCAGGCGAAGAAGAACATGGTGTAGAGCAAATAGAACTCAGGCCGGCGCAGGGCTTGCGTCCAGGTAAAGTTCACCTTCGACTGCACAACGGCCTTGGTGACCTGCTTGGCGCGCCGATCCCACCCGGCAGGAGCCCATCCCGCCGGTGGATGGCGCAATACCAGTGCCGTCAGCAATGCGATGATGCCCTGGGTAAGTCCCCACGCCGCCATCGCTCTGCCCCATCCCAGGTTGTGGATGGTGTTGGCGATCGGGATGACGGTAAGCGCGGCTCCGCCGCCGAATCCTGCGGCAGTCAGACCAACGGCCAGTCCCCGTCGGTCGGGGAACCATTTCACCGCGTTGGCGACGCACGAGATATAAATGATTCCGGCGCCGGTCCCGGCAATGACTCCGTAATAGATGTACAGATCCAGCGGAGTCTTGGCGATTGTGCCGCCCAGCACCCATCCCATGGCGATGCAGATCGAGCCGAAAATCATGAGCTTGCGGATGCCAAGCTTATCGACAAAGTATCCGGCGACTGGCATCGGCCAGGTTTCGAAGAGAATAAACGCGGAAAATATGGCTGCGATTTTTGCGTAAGGCACGCCCGTAAAGGTAGCTCTCATTCCCGGCGTAAAGAGCGTGAAAGCATACTGATAGTTGGAAATGAGGATCATCGCGATGAGACCGCATACCAACTGAATCCATCGGTTTCCAGCGATCGCGCCGTATGCTTCTTTGGCGCTGTCTCGCTGCGGTATAGCCAAAACCTGGTTAGTCATGTCCCTTCCTCCGTTGTTACGACACGCTCAACAACGCACTGCGGAATCGTTCTGAGGGAAGGCGCTCTGCCTCCGCAGTCCGATCCGCCTCTGCGACGCAAGCGATTGTCGACACATTACGACGACACGTTTATGACGACGTTTAGGGACGATCCCAGGAGGTCACGGGCAAGCGCGAGCTCCTGGGTTGCCTGGATGTTCTTAGTCGCCGTCTCTCGCTGCAAGCGGCGACAAAACAAAAAACCGCTGCCCCGTGAAGGGCAGCGGCCCCGGTTACTCAGCTTCAACATCTTTCTGGAGCGGGATGATTCCCGGCACCAGCCACTTGTCCCACATCTCGTCGATCTTGCTCTGGAAGTATTGGATGTCTTCTTCCTCAAAGTGCGCGAATCGTCCCTGCTTGAGCAAGTATTCGCGAACCGGCAGCCGTTTGAATCTCCCACTGGCAATGTCTTTGGTCTTGCCATAGAGCCTCAACTTGCCGTTCTCGACCTCATACAGAGGCCAAATGCCGGTGTTGACGGCCAGTTCGCCCAGTTGGAACGAGAGCACGGGATCGAAATCCCATCCCTTCGGACACGGGTTCAGGCAGTGAATGAATGTGGGGCCGCCGATCGACAGCGCCTTGCGGATGTTGTTCATCGCCTGCAGCGGATACGAGGTCGAAATCGTTCCGACGTACTTGCAGGTGGGATGGCCAGCCAGTATCAGTGGCGCGACATTCTTTTTCCAGCGGTGATTCATGATGCGTTTCACTTTTCCCGGCGTACTGAACGAGGTGTTGGCACCGTACGGAGAAGTTCCGGAGATCTGGATGTCCGTATTGGCATAGCTCTCGTTGTCGTACATCAGGATCAGCAGGTTGTAGTCGGGATGCGTCATGGTTGCTGAGATCGCTCCCAGGCCCATGTCCGCGCCACCGCCATCACCGCAGAATGCGATGACGTTGATGGGTTCGTCTTTCATCGTGCCCTTGCGCATCTGCGCGCGCAGCGCGGCCGCGACGCCAAGTGCGCCCGACCCAGAACTGCCCAACTGCGTATGCATCCACGGCACGCCCCAGGGCGTTGAGTAATACGAGGTGTTCGCCACGTACATGCAACCGGTGCTGCCCAGAACAATCGTTCTGGGCCCTGCGGCCTTCGCCATCAGCTTCATGATTTGCGCAGACTCGCAGCCCTGGCAGGTGCGGTGGCCAGACGTGTAGTACTCCTCGTGTGGAACCTTCTTCACTCCTTTGAAGGCTTCCAGCTCTTGCGTTGGTTTCTCATCCACAAATGTTGTGCTCATTGATCTCATGTCCTTTCCAGCTCTGAATAGCGTCCAGCGTCTTGACGCCCCTATCCCCGCAGCCCGATCCATTGCGTCAGGGGTTGCGCCTTACCTTTGGCAGCTTCGAACACCGACTGGGTGATCGTCTCCACATCCGGCACCGTGACTTCGCGTCCGCCGAGTCCGCAGATGAAGCCCAATACCGGTGGTCTGGTGCTGGCTCCCGTGTACATGGCCGACCGAAGTTCGGTGGCTACGACACCGCTGAGGTTGGGCGAACCGAACGAAAAGTCGCGGTCGATCACGCCGATGGCCTTGAACCGCTCCAGACACTTGGCGATTTCGGGACCCGCAAAGGGACGGAACCAGCGCAGCCGCACGAATCCAACTTTTTTGCCTTCTTCGCGCAGTTTGCGGATGGCCACTTTTACGGGAGTCGACATCGTGCCCATTCCCAGCAGCACAACTTCGGCATCTTCCGTCATGTATTCCTCGAAGAACGGATTGCCGTACTTGCGGCCAAACGTCTTCTCGAAGTCGGCATAGACTTCGCGAATCACGTCGCACGCCCGCTCGGTCACCGCGTAGTTCTGCCGCCGAATCTCCATCACCCAATCTTCGTTGGCTTGTGGGGCCACCGAGATCACGTTGTCGGGATGCAGCAGCAGATCGCCGCGATCATAGCGAGGCAGGAACTTCTTCACTTGCTCGGCCGCCGGAATCTTCACCAGCGCCTGCGAGTGAGTGAGGAAGGCTCCATCGCAACTTAGAGCCAGAGGCACAAACATGCGGCGATCTTCTGCCACACGATAGGCAATCAGCGCCGTATCCAGCGCTTCCTGCGCGGTGTCGACCCAGGTCAACATCCAGCCCAGGTCGCGAACCGCCAGAGCGTCGTTGTGCTCCACGCCGAATGCGCCAGGATCATCGAGCGCCCGGTTGCCCACCATGGCTACCATGGGAATGCGCAACGCCGGAGTGACGGTCAGCGCTTCCATGGCGTACATCCAGCCCACGCCGCTCGAACCGCAGAACACACGCGCTCCGCAAGCGGACGCGTGTTTGACGATTTCAAATTGTGAATGCTCGCCTTCCGCCGCGATGTATTCGCAGTCCATTTCGCCATCTGCAACCAGTTGGCTGATGTACTGCATCACCGTGTCGTAAGGCCGGATCGGGTAAGCCGTAACTACGTCGACGTCGGCCAGCTTGCACGCAATCGCGATGGCCTCCGCCCCGGTAATTAAGGCTTCCTGCTCTTGCACTTTCTTTTTTTCCTCAACCGGTAATGTTAATGTCGCCATCTGAATCTCCTTGTCTTCAATTTGCTGCGTTTTCGATTACGCGGGGCGGGTTAGCCTTTCTGCGCGACTTCCAACGCCTCAGGGACCTGTTCCTTGTATTGACCGCGATAACGGAAGCCGTGAGCTCTCTTCTCTTCCGGTTCCGCCGATTCGATCGTCTTCTCCAGCCAAGCCAAGTACGCGTCTTTATCTTTCTTGAACGCCTCCCACTGGCTCTGGTTATCGTGGAATTGCGACTCGTTCACCATGGTGATGCAATCCCTCACCGGGCAAACGTCTTCGCAGATGCCGCAGCCGCAGCAGGCTTCGAGATTGGCGTCATAGGTTGCGTCCGGAGTTACGTCGAAGGAAGCATCCGGGCAATTCAGCCAGCACAGCGTGCACTTGGTGCAGGTTGCGAAATTCACAACCGGCCGCTGCGTGCGCGTCGAATATTTCTTGAACAGTTCGTTGCGGGCCGGACGGAAACCGCCCACTTGCTTGGTCACCGCGTTGGCATACGGACCACCCTGCGGCTGGCCTTTGATCGAGACGCCATCCCGCATGTCTTCCCACTTCAATAACTCGAACTTCGGAAGCTCTTCGGGATTGCCTTCGCCCGCTTTCACCTCGATTGTTTTGAGGCGCTCAAAAGCGAGTTGAGCTGACGTCACCTTCAGCGAGTTCTTGAGCTTGTCAGTGACAAATTGCTCCACAGCCTTCAGGCCAACGAGTTCGGGTATTGCCTTCGCGATCGCACCGAGCACACGCACGTCGGTGTGGTCGTCTTTGTAAACCCACATGCCCGAAAAATTCGTCACGCCCTTGAGAATTCCCAGCTTGTAGGGTGTGTCGCGGCGATGAATGTTCTTGAGCAGCGTGGGCGCATCCTGCAGAGAGACAATGAGGAGAATGTGTCCGGGCTTCAGCGCGTGGTGCACCGGTTGCAGCCCGTACCATGCCCACGACTCCGTGCCCTTGCATAGCGTGTCATCAAGGACCACGGTTACATCGACTTGCTTCGGCTCGTATTGGGCCATGCCCGCCTCGAGCGTTTCCTCATCGTTGGCGACAATGGCGAAACTCTTGGCAGGAATTCCATTGCGTTCGGGAGCATCCCCGTAACGGCCAAAGGAAAGACCCAATTTGCCTTCGTTGTGCGCGGCCAGAACGACCCCGCGTGTTATGTTTTTCGCCAGGGTCTTCTGAAAGACCCCACGGTAAATCACTTCTACCGCGAATAACTTACCCATGTGGCAACCTCCATTCTTTTAAGGCTTTTCCAAAACAATTTGTTCGATTTCCGATAAGTGCCGGCGCATGGCGGCCTCGGCGCCGGCAGCATCCCTGCGTTGCAGCGCCGCCACGATCCGCAAGTGGCCGGCAAGCGATTTTTCCGCGCGACCTTGCCTTTGCGACAATCGCTCCCGTGTTTCGCGCAGCAAGTCCATCAACACCCGCACCAGTTTCATCATCGTGCCGTTGTCTGCCGCCAAGGCGACGGCGTAGTGAAAAGCAGAGTCCTCTTCGGTCGCGGGTTCTCCCCTCCGAACCTTCTCTTCCTGACGGAGGAGAATCGCCTGCATCTCGGCAATTTGCTCATAGGAACCATGCAAAGCGGCGCGCCGGGCCAGCGCCGGTTCGATGATGTTGCGAACGTCCAGAAGTTCGCCGATCACTTTCTGTTCCTGCAGAAGAGCATTGGTCACCGGACTCAACAAAGCATCCGCGGAAACTTCGCGAACCACGGTGCCGATTCCCTGATGCGGCTCCAGCAGGCCGACTGCCTCCAGGCTGCGAATGGCGTCGCGGATCGAGCCGCGACTCACCCCAAACCTCTGGACCAGTTTCCGCTCGGGAGGAAGCATGTCCCCCGGCTTGAGCTGGTTGACGATATGGATTTGCAGTTGTTTGGCGACCCGGGCCGAGACCCGGCTTCTTGGGATCGTTTCCAGGCCGTACGTGGATGGGGACTTTGTGCTCACACCAGCGATTGGTCGGATGACCAACCTCTTGAACGCACCGATTTCAGCCCTTAACCGCCGACTCGGCAGTGATGGCAATCGCGCATCAGAGTGAACAGAATCACCGTGACCAGGATCACCATGGGCAAGGACTCCCCTGACACGATCACTGAAATACGGCTCCTGAACGGTTGAGATATTGGGAAAGCCATGTGGATATCACGAAGCGGATGAAGCCAGTGAGTCAATCGACGAAACTCCATCGTCACCGTTGAAATCGGATGATGTGTCTCGCGAGAGTCTTGTCACTGTGCCGATGCAGCGGGAGGTGCCGTGGACCAGGGGCTCGAAACTCGGCGCCGAACCCGACCCGCGAAAGAATCACAGGCGACGTACAGCGAATCATCATCTTGAATCGCACTCCGGAACGCGTTTCACGTCTATAACATCTTCGTTGGCAGCCGTAAGAGGGCTTATGGACGAAATCGCGAACAAGAATTGGCCGGAATTGAGCCAGCGAGCTCCAGACCTGCAAGTCAAGGCTTTTCAGAGGGTCACTTGCGAGATTGGGGATGCATTGGAGAAACACGGTGGGTCTTTATTGTCGTGGCGAGCGCCAGCCCATCTGCAGGCCGCGCATCGGGCACCTGGCGAGTGAGCTTTTCAACAGTCACGCCTGATGGCGACAATCAAAGCATAGATGAGGCTGTGAGCATGCGCTATAAGAAGATTGGTCTGTCCGATTACCGCAGGAAGCATTATGGCTCGCACCCGTTTATTTGTTCTGATGTTCTTGGCTACACTCACCGCTGCACAGAGCCGATCCCTGACTAAAAAGGTCCAACCGGCCGCGTCGGCGATTGAGTTCGAGAACGTGATCAATCAATCGAAGATCAAGTTCAAGCTCAGGAACAGCGTCAGTCCCCGGCGCTACACATTTGAAACCATGGCTGGCGGAGTCGCGGTCTTCGACTACAACAACGACGGTTTGCTGGATATCTTCTTTACCAACGGCGCGGCCATCCCGTCGCTGGAAAAAAGCGATCCCAGTTATTTCAACCGGCTCTTCCGCAACAACGGGGATGGCACCTTCACGGATGTGACGGAGAAAGCCGGACTGCAGGGTATCGGCTATTCGATGGGAGTCGCGGCCGGGGACTACGACAATGATGGATTTGTCGACCTTTACGTGACAGGCGTGAACCGCAACCAGCTTTTCCATAACAATGGGGACGGCACCTTCACAGACGTGACCGAGAAAGCGGGAGTCGGCGGATTCATCCCCAAGCTCGGCAAGGCATGGTCGGTAGCAGCAGGATGGTTTGATTACAACAACGATGGGCTGCTCGATCTTTTTGTGGTGAACTACCTCAATTACAGCGTCAAAACTGCAACCCCCTGCGTACAGCAAGGACTTCCGGCTTACTGCTCCCCGGTCGATTTTCTGGGAACGCCGAACATCCTCTATCGCAACAATGGCGACGGCACCTTTACCGACGTCTCCGAACAGTCCCACATTTCCCAGTATGTTGGCAAAGGGATGGGTTTGGCGTTTGCCGACTACGACAATGATGGATTTACCGACATCTTCGTCTCCAACGACACGTTCGAAAATTATCTACTGCACAACAACGGAGATGGAACCTTTACCAATGTCGCATTGCTCGCCGGGGTCGCGTACAACGCTTTCGGGAAGGCCATCGCCGGCATGGGCGCTGACTTCCGGGACATCGACAACGATGGCAAGCCGGATATTTTCGAGACGGCGATGTTCGGGGAAGGCTTTCCCCTCTATAAAAATCTGGGGGATGGTCAATTTCAGGATGTCACTGCCACGGCAGGACTAAGTGCTCTGACCAGCCGCTCCACCGCGTGGGGGGTTGGAGTTTTCGATTTCGACAATGACGGGAACAAGGATCTGTTCACCGCCGACGCCGACATTCTGGACAATGCGATGGAGCTCGCACACCGGCCGTTTCCGCTTCCCAATCGAGTCTTTCGCAACAAAGGCGTCCTCCGATTCGAGGATGTGAGTGCAACGGCTGGAACGTCGTTCCAGGTCCCGGCACCACATCGCGGCGCGGCCTTCGGCGACCTCAACAACGACGGCAACATCGATGCCGTGGTGACGGTTCTGAACGGCCCGCCGGAGATATGGATGAACCATACTGGTAGTCAGAACGCCAGCAAGCGAAACCACTGGATCATCCTGAAGCTGGTTGGCGTCAAATCCAACCGCGACGGTCTGGGAACCAAGATCAAGATAACAACTTCGCTGGGCAGCCAGTACAACCAGGCGACCACCGCAGTGAGCTACAACTCTTCGAGTGATAAGCGCGTCCACTTCGGGCTGGGCTCAGCCGGCGTCATAGATAACATCGAACTCACATGGCCGAGTGGCATTAAGCAGGTTTTGAAAAACGTCAAGGCAGATCAGATCCTCACCGTGACGGAGAGCATGCCCTGAGCCAAGCTTATCTCCATCTTGGGTCTTCACTTTCATTTTTTGCTAAGATTGGCCGACAAGCGCTGCGCCAGCTCCGTTTGCCCATTGCGGAGGAGAAGTTCCTTGAGTTCCTTCATGAGTTCAGCGTCGTTTCTCCCATAGGCCGCGGCCGCTTCGGCGTTCAAGTCGGCATCTGACACTTGCCCCATGTGGAAGTACGAATCGCACAGCATATAAAGCAACTCCGGCGTCATGGTCCTCGATTTCGCCAACTGTTCCGCGGCCTCGGACCAGCGCTCCTGGTGGTAGCGGACCTCGCCCATTTCGGCAATCGCCATCTGGGAGTTGGGGTCGTTCGCGAGTTCTGCCTTAAATTCCTTCTCAGCCGCGCCCAGGTCTCGCTGTTTCAGATCCAGTATTCCCAGATAGGTATGGGCTCCTCGAACGGTTGGCTGAATTTCCAGCGCATGATGCAGACAGCGCAGGCCATCGTCCTTGTCTCCCATGCCGAGATACAGTTTTCCGGCAAACACGTACGCATCCGCCAGCGTGGCAGCCGTTCCCTTAAAGTGTTTGCGATACAACTGCAAGGCATCCTTTTCGTGATGTTCTGTCAGCAACTGATAGGCCTGAGCCGTGATGGGGCTTTCGCTTCCCTCTCTCTCTACCGAACGAACGAACGTCATCTGCTCCATCATTAACTGATGCAGTGCCGCCTCGTGCTCCGCGTCGGCCGTCCTGCCCATCCCGGCATACGCGCGTGACAGATAGTAATGTGCCAGCAGCCGCGTGGGAGCCAGCTGTAAAACCAATTGCAACTTATCGACGGCGGCCGGGTAGTTCTTCAGTTCCAGCTCGCATTGGCCCATTCCAAACAAAGAGTCTATGTCGTTGGCCTTGAACGTGAGAATACGTTCAAATGCATTCCTGGCTTCCTCCCATTTGGCAAGCTTCACGTCCACGCTGGCCAGCAGTGCCAACGCCGCCACATCGTTGGGCTCGGATTCCACTGCCCGCACGGCATACTGCCCGGCGTTGCCGAGATCCATCAGTTTTAGGTTCGTCAAAGCAATGTCATAATCAATGCGCGGACGTTTAGCGTCCGAGTGCTGCGCCTTGAGTAGCCATTTCAGGCCACCCTCGCAATCTCCTGTAACGCACAACAGTTCTCCATACTTCTGCCATACGTCGACATTGTCAGGCTCCTCTTTCAAGCTCCGCCGGATCGCTCGCAGCGCCAGGTCCTCCTGCCCGTTCAGGTGATAAGCCTGGGCCAAATAAAATTCCGCGTCGCCGTCGTCAGGATCAATCCGGAGGCAGTGCTCAAGCAACTGGATGGCTTCTTTTTTGTCGCCCGCAGCGAGTTTGTACGTGCCTGCTTTCAGCAGGAGATCGCTGTCGTTCGGCGCGAGCTTCAGTGCCTGTTCGTAAGCGGCAGCCGCCTCGGAAGTGCGGTCTGACTCCTCCAGCAACATGCCCTTCAGCTTGATAGCCTGCGCAAAATTAGGATGCTGCTCCAGCAAGCGGAGGACTAGATTCATCGCTCCCTGCCGGTCCCCGTGCTCGTTGAGACTGAGCGCCTGGCGAAGTTGCGGCATCAGGGACGACTCATTGGGATGGCCGCTCTGCGCCCGAGCCAGCGTTCCTCCAGCGGCCAATAACGCCGCCAGAAATAAGATTGCGCGGACGCGATTTGGAAACCGAGTATGGGTTATCAATTGGGGAAGCCCTCGACAGGATGGCTGAACATTATCCACGAGCTTCCATCGCCGACAAACAAAAGTCAACATCCGAGCGAATGCGGATTCGATCCGCCACGCGCAACATGGATGGGTGCGATCCTCACCAGTTCACCGAAACGCTCCCCACGCCAGTCGCGGGAATACTGTAGGAATGCGACGTGCCTTCCGGAACGATGGTGCCATCCGACAGCACCTGGAAGAATGTAAATTGAATCTGCGCACCGGCCGGCACAGAGGCATCGATGAACCACGATGTCGTCGACGCTGGCACCGCAAGCAGCGGCCCCACGGCCGAGTTCGCGGTCTGTGCGTTACTCCCCAACTCCATCACGTTCCCCGTCAGGTAGATGGCAGCACCAGCGGGCAGCGAAACATTATTAACGGTGAAGGTCACCGGAACTTGATTGGCCGTGAGAACCGTCAACGGAAGTGCATTGGAGGTTGACCCTCCGCTCGCCTGCACGGCGACGCTGTAATTGCCCGCTGGCACGGAGGGAACCACGAATGTCACAGATGAATCCGACCAGGACTGGACGGTGACTGCCGTTGTCCCAACCAGAACCATGCCCATTGACGATCCGAAACCATCGCCGCCGAGAGTTGCGGTGAGACCAGCCTGTGCGACGCGCGGTCCCAACGATCCTAGTTCCGGCGACGCTGCCGGGGTGGACGATTGCCACACCGAAACGGTATTTGCCCCCAGGTTAAAGGCCGTGACGGGATTATTTCCGCCCGTGCCCGCGTTCACCTGGATCGAGAATCCTCCCAGCAGGCCGCTCAGATAATCGGTGTAAGGCGCGGGAGCGAGGGCGGTGTACAAGCCGGTGATGTCGTAAGCAGTGCTCTGGCTCTTATTCACGGCAATGAGCACAACATCGTTGAAGAATTGCCGCTCCATTATATAGACGTCGCTATTGATCCACCGCTGTTGCGAAGTGCCGTAGGCCAGCGCTGGATTGGCTTGCCGCAAGTTCGCCATCTGGTTGACGAGTTGGTAAGCCGTTGTCGCAGTGTTGAACGATGACATCCAGAGCCGGTTATAGGGAACGTTGCCGCCGTCGGTATCGTTATGCAAGTATTGCTCGTCGCCGTAGAGCACCACCGGGATTCCCCGGCAGGCGAGTTGCAGCGCCAGGGCTTCATTCAGCAGGTCCTGATTGTTGTTGAGGCTCAGCAGTCGCGCCAGATCGTGGCTGTCAACAAACGTCACAAAATCATTGGGAGAAACAAAGTCGCTGTCCTCCTGGCTAATCGTGTCGTCGATTTCGTGGAAGTCACCGTTGTTGGCAAACACGTCGCGCATCGCGTTTGCCAGCGAAAAATCCAGCAGCGGCATTCCGCTACGGTTGGAAAACTGGACGGCGTCGTCATAGGTTGGATCGGTGGTCCCGCCCAGATCCCACTCTCCGTAGAGAAAGGTCGGTCCGGCGGTGAAGGCCGCGTTCGCCAGCGTGTACTCCCAACCCCAGGTCACGTCCTTTACCGCATCCAGACGAAACCCGTCTGTCCCGTGCTGCATGAACTGAGCGAGCGCGCTCTTGAGGTAGCCGTCGACCGGAGTAATCTCCTGGTTCAGGTCAGCCAGATCGTCCAGAGTGTAGTACTGCAATTGGAAGGGATCGTCGTAGTTCGTGATGGTCGGATTATGGTGAAAAAGATTGTTAGGTGGCGCGGGGTCGTTCTGATAGCTGGCAAATGGCTGGCCGTTGTCGTATAAATCGCCGAACTCGCCGCCATCGTTCGGATTGGTATCGTTGGCGGCGAAGTCCACAATCACCCGGATCCCGTTCTGGTGCGCGACCGCCACCAGGCTGTCGAAGGCCGCCCAGGTGTTGTTAACGTCGCCGAAGTGCTCCGAGATCACCTGCATGTCGCGCGCCCAATAGCCGTGGTAGGGAGCGTAGGCAGTGCCGCTCAAGTTGGCGACCACGTCGATGTTTTCGACGGGAGGTGACATCCAGATCGCCGTGACTCCCATGCCCGCCAGATATGACATCTGCTGCTGAATTCCAGCCAAGTCTCCACCCCAGTAAAACTGCCAGTTGGTTTTAGTGGAGTCGTACATGCCTGGGCTCTGCGGTGGATTGTCGTTGGTAGGGTCGCCGTCGAAGAAGCGGTCGGTCACGATCTGATAGATGACTTGTTTCTTGAAATCCTGCGCCGGGCCGTTGACGGCTCCGCCGCTGACGGTCAGAATGAGTGGAGCAGTACTGGAGAGCGTGCCGCTGGTTCCGGCAAACATCAGGTTATAGTTTCCCCGAGCCAGGGTGTTGGCGACGGTAAAGGTGGCCGTCTGGCTGCTGCCGGCAGCGATGGAGAGGGGAAATGCGGGCGAGGCAGTGACTCCGGCTGGAAGCCCCTGCGGGTTCACACTTACCGTTCCCTGGAAGCCGTTCCCCGCCTGCACGCTGATTTGGACTGGCGTGCTCGTGGAACCTTGCGAGATCAGCACCGCAGATGGAGAAGCGGTGATAGTGAAGCTCGGCGGAGGAGGTGTGCTGTTGCCACCGCCTCCACAACCGGCCACCATCAGGGTGAGGCAACAGATCGCTACGAGTGCTCCAGGCGTCGCCTTCGGATTCGTCACTGCAAAATCGCTGACCATTCGCAACTCACGGTTGGGAACGCTGTTCTCCCCGCTCTAATGCACGCTGAACACCGAGAGTGTCTGCGCGGGCAGTGAGACGCGCACTTGACCACTTACAATTTCCGCCGCGCTATTGCCAAAAACAGTCTGCAACCGGTGGACAGTTTCGAGCGGCGTGTTTTCTACGGGGATGTTGAGTGCGGCCGTCTGCGGAGCGTTGTTGTAGACAACCAGCAACTTCTCTTCCGGCGACTCGCGAAGGAAAGCGTAATAGCTGTCGTCCCATCCGATGTGCCACTGCTTTCCCGTGCGCAGCGCGACGTGGTTCTGGCGCAGAGCCAGCAGCGCCTGCACGTATGCGAATACGTCCTGTTGTTCCGCGGTGCGGCCAGCGGCGGTGAATGCGTTGTGTGGATCCCCGGGAAATCCTCCCGGGAAATCACGCCGGTTGTCGGGATCGTTGCCTCCCGGCATCGCGATCTCGTCGCCGGAGTAAATCTGCGGAATTCCGCGCAGGGTCAGCAGCAGTGCCGTGGCGGCTTTGAGTTTGGCCACGTTGCTGCCGTCTTCACTCACAAACCGCCGCTGGTCGTGATTCCCGATAAACGTGACCAGCATTTCCGGATGGGGATAGAGTTCGTCGTACCGCAGCACCTCGACGATTTTGTCCATCGACGCGCCATTGATGACAACATTGCGTAAGGCGTAGCAGAGCGGGAAATCGAAGACTGTGGGCAGGCGACTGTCAATGCCGTCAAATTGTTTTCGTCCGCCCTCGAAAAATGAGGTGATCGTCGAATCGCCGTTCGACACTTCGCCGACCGCGTTGATCTCCGGGTAAACCTGGCCGAGTCTTTCGAACCATCCGCTCCAGAACTGGCGCGTGGAATATGGAAACGTATCGAGGCGGAAACCGTCCAACTGTGCGCTCTCCGTCCACCACATTGCATTTTGCGCCAGGTAAACAGCGAGTGCGGGATCGTCGGGATTCAAATCCGGCAACTTGCCCGCAAACCAGCCGTCGAGCGTGTTGCGATATTCGCGCGGCGAAGCATGCGGGTCGACCAGCCCGGCGAATGTGTAAGCGGGCTCCAGATGGTGCGCCGGCGTGCCATGAAACCACGTGGGCGTCGGCGGATCGTTCGCCCAGGGATGGTGCGGCCCGGTGTGATTCACCACGTAGTCGATCAGCACCTTCATGCCCAGCCGGTGAGCGTCGGCGACCAGCGCCTGATATTCCTGCATAGAACCCATGTGTCCGTCGAGGGCATAGAAATCGACGACATGGTAGCCGTGATAGTCGGAGTCAGTATTCTTCCAGACCGGAGTGAGCCACAGGGTGTTGACGCCGAGATCGTGCAGATATTGCAAATGCTCGCGAATGCCGCGCAGATCGCCGCCGTGATACGCCATGGGCTTGCCGCGATCATAAAACGGCTGGTCATTCGCAGGATCGCCGTCGGCGAAGCGGTCGGGCATGATCAGGTAAATGACGTCGTCGCGCGAAATGCCTTCGAAACGGCCGCGCGAGCCTGCGCGAGCCTGCAGAGGCAACGCAACCGTGGTCGAGCCCGCCGGAGTGATCAGATGTAACGAGACGGTTCCTGCAGGCAGACTGGAACCGAGTTGCAGGTGGACGAAGAGATAGTGACCGTTGGCAGAAGCTTCCGCGCCCCGCACGCTCACATCTTTCGCCAGACTTTCCACGCGCGCACCGTTCAGGTTTTCACCAGTCAGTAGCAGCGTGATCTCAGGTGTGTAGTTCACCCACCAGTTGGGTGGCTCGATTTTCTGAACAACGGGGTCTTGCCGGGCTCCGCGGCCCGATTGCGGCCACACCGGCAGCGCCAGCAGGCAGACCACGATCAGTACTAGCGCGATGCTACGTGGGTTTTTCATAGCATTTACCAGAGCCCGGATCGAGGCCGACCAAACCGAGGAAGACCAGCCGAGGCACCTGCCGACGACGTGGACGAGGCTGCAAAGTACAAGCAGAGTCGGCGCGTTTCCTGCGACCGGCTCTGGAGAATCAGGAGACGCTTGAGAATACAGTTTTCAAGCGTCTCCTCTGGGCTTTGAGTTACCACGATACGCGTAATGCCAATTCGAGCTCGCGGTTCGGGGGGGAGACCCGAGGGGTGAGCAGCTGCCCGAACTGGCCGTTGCCGATGCTGGTGTTCGGGTTCTGGAACTGTGGAGTGTTGAGCAGGTTATAGACCTGAGCGCGCAACTGCGTTGTCACCCGCTCGCTGGTCGCAATGTTCTTTACGAGGGACATGTCCCAAGTGTAGGTCCCCGGCCCCGGGAAGGCGTTTCGGGGCAGATCGCCAACCAATCCGACGGGAACTGTGAACGCGCTCGGTGAACACCTGAGCCAGTATAGTGTCGGCACTCCCGTAGAGTTGGCCTGCCAAGAATCGCCAGTCGTGCATCCCCCGTGGTAATCCGGGCGCCCATTCGCTCCTCCCCCGTTTGAAATATCTAACGGCGTTCCAGTAGCCAGTACGACGACGTTGTTCCATTGCCAGCCGCCAATCACGTAATCCACGGCCTTCGGAGCGTCGTGGGCCAGCAGTTTTCCCCGTCCGAAAGGTAGCTCGTATAGTGAGCTCAAGGTAAAAAGCTGGCGCTGATCCGTGTCGGAGTTGCCGCGCTCATACTTCAACAATGGGCTCCCGTTCGGAATGCCTTGTGAGTTGGTGCCGTCCAAGACGCCGCCGGATGTGCCGAATGCGGAGGCGGAGTTATCCAGGGTGTGGGACCAGGTGTAGGCCGCTGTGATTTGAAGTCCGCTTTTCATGCGGCGCGTCAGTTTTGACTGCAGGCTGTTGTAGCTTCCGCTGCCGATCATCTCAGTCGCATTGATAGCCCCGACACCATTCGGGTTGATAGCACCCCCAACCGGGAACCAGCTTGTCCCGGGGGGACAACCAGTACAACCGGTACCCAGAACCGTCTCGTTGGCGTTGAACGTAGTGGCGAGATTTCCCATCTTTGTTCCCACGTAGGCAATGTCAAACGATGTCTGGCTGTCCAAGGCTTGCTCGAGTTGAAAGTTCCATTCGTGGACGTGCGAGTTGGGGCTGTTTTCGGGATAGTAAATCACGTTGTTGGTACTGGTCACCGCATTCGGGGCGATGCCAATTTTCGCCGGAAGAGCTGCCGTGGCAGTGGTGGGATCGGTGGCTCCGGCAGCCGCTGCTCCCGTAAACGCAAATCGGTAGCCGCTCGCGCAGGTCGTCGCTGTCGGACAGGCATAATAGGTCGCAGTCCCGTTAAAGTCGGGGTTGTTGGAGAGCTCGTTGCCAACGCCGCCGCGGTCCAGGTAGTAGAACAAGCCGTAGCCGCCGCGCAGCACAGTCTTGCCGGTCCCAAACAGATCGTAGGCGAAGCCGACGCGGGGACCAAAATCTTTCTTCGGCGTGTTGATCAAAGCATCGGGAAAGCCGCTGGTTCCAGCCTCAACCAGTTCCCCGGTCGCGGGATTGAAGTTGGACTGGTGATTGCTGGCCTCCTTCGGCCAGCTGAGGATGTCATAGCGCAGTCCCAGGTTCAGCATCAGCTTGCGAGTGACGTGCCAGTCATCCTGCCCGAAGAAGCCGTTCTCCCAGCTTCGGGTCTGAAAGTACCCGCTAAATGCGCCAACCGAGTAGGCGCCCATAAACCCGGCAAGCAATTCGGAAGTCTCATATCCGGTGAACGTTCCGTGGCCGGAAGTGGGTGCTGGATAAGCGCCATAGTTGCCGTCATCGATCCAGAAGTAGCCCTTGGCATCGTTGCCCTGATCCCAGTTCACGTCGCGATGAATAATGCTGGCGCCAAACTTGAAGGTGTGCTTACCCTTGGTCCAACTCACCGCGTCGCTGAACTGCTGCGTAGGCTCGATAACCAAATAGGGGCCGCCGTCGCCGACGTAGCTGATGTTCCCGTACCAGCCTCCGATGATGGGCATGCCACCGAGCAGCGGAGAAGTGTTGGCATTCTGAATGCCAAGGTTGGCCGCCACCGGAACGCTGCCGTTGGGCTGCTGGTAACCGAGAAGATCGCGAATGTAGCCATAATGAAACTCGTTGATGATCGTGGGGCTGAGAACGCGCGTCCAGCCCATGCCAGCCTGGCGCGGATGTGACGGGTTGAGGCCCCCGCCGACGGGCAAGTTGTGGGTGGAGTCACTCAGTATTTCGGTTCCATTCAGGAAATCCGTCCCCAGGCTATAACGGGCGAAGACAGTGTCCTTGGAAGTGACCACAAAATCCAGGCGCGCGTCGTAATCGTTCTCATTGATGATCTCTTTTTGTGGTTGGCTGATATTAATGTCGTTGGTCGCGACGTTCGCCCCCGCGACATTCGGGAGTGGAAACAAGTTCAGATAGGGGAGGCCGGGGCCAACTTGATTGGCAGACGGAATCATGTTGATATTGGGGCCAGGCGAGTCGGTTGTGGAATTCCAGCCAAACGGCAGGCATGTGGTGGGATCGAAAACATAACCCGCGGTGTACACGGTCCCGTTGACCGTCTTGGTAGCGAAGGCGTTGGGGTTGGCTGTCGCCGCAGCAGCGCAGCCGGGGAGCCCGGAGTACGGCAGGCTGGTCGCCGTGGCTGCTAGGGTCGAATATGCAGTAGCACAACCCGCCGCACCCCCGCACAGCTCGGTGAAATCGCCCGTGCGCATCAGAGCCGTCGGTACTCGGTTGTTGTACTCGCTAGCCGGTAGAACCTGGCGCCAACCCTGGTAATCCACAAAGGCGAACACCTTTTGCTTCCAGATGGGCCCGCCCAGCGACGCGCCGAACTGGTTGCGGCTTAGGTCTGGAAGGGCAACACAGCCTGACTCGCCAAGGGACGTGCAGTGCGGCTCGTCGGTGTACGTAAACAGATCCGCGGCAGCGATTTTGGAGCGGTTGAACCAGTACGCGGAGCCGTGTATCTGGTTGGTTCCGGATTTGGTGACAACCTGAACGACCGCGCCTCCGGCGCGTCCAAACTCGGCCGGCGCAACGTTGGTGGTGGTCTTGAACTCCGCGATATCTTCGATCGCTGGGAAGATCACGATCGTGTTCACCAGCGACTCGTTGTTGTCAATGCCGTCCATAAGATAATTGTCAGCCTGAGGTCGCAGGCCGTTTACCGCCAGCGCAGCCCCACCCGACTCGTAGTTGCGCCAAGTCTCGGCTGCCGCCCCCCCAGGGCCGGTGCCGGTAGCGATATTGGAGTAAGAGCCACGGCTGACGCCCGGTGTCAACAAAGCCAACGACGAGAAGTTGCGGCCGTTCAGCGGGAGGTCGACCACCTGGCGCCCTTCAATGACTTCGCCTGCACTGGAGGTAGCTGTATCGACGACAGGCACATCGCCGGTGACCTCAACAGTGGTGGCCGCGGAGCCAGTTTCCAGCTTGAGGCTAACTTCCTGAACTTGGGAAACTTGCAGGGCAAAGTCGGCGGTCGCGGTCTTAAAACCCTCCTTCTTCACCTCGAGATGATACTTCCCGATCGGTAAAGCATTTACGACGTAGCTGCCCGCGTCGCTCGTCTGCGCGGAAACTACCCGTCCAGTGGCGGCGTCGGTCAGCGTAATGGAGGCGTTCGGCACGACAGCACCGGTCGGATCGGTAATGGTTCCGTAGAGGCGGGCGGTGTCGGTTTGGGCCGAGGCCAAGCCGGTCAGGCACAGAACAATTACTAGAAGCAGAGACAACTTTGTCTTCATGTTTCCTCCAAATCCGGAACGTCTTCGCGGACGTCGGGAGCTGCTTTTTCGCACAGAACTTTCTTAAGCGTGCAACTTGTAGCGCAAAGCGGACGCGAGCGGAGGTTTCACTAGGTTTCAAACGGTTACTGCGGTAAAATGCTGTTGCTGCAACGGCATACGATCCCTGTTAGATCGGTGTTACATGGTCGTGTCACACACTTTCACTGCCGGACCGGAACAACTCTCCCAACAAATAGATAACATTATTAAAAGTCATAGCCTCCGCGGTTCGGAATCTCTGTGCAAGCTATTGCAATATCTCGCGAAACAGTCCCTTTATCATCCCGAAGCGCCCTTGAAGGAATATCAGATTGCCACAGAAGTCTACGGGCGGCCCGCGGACTTTGATCCGCAAACCGAGTCCACCATCCGCGTGCAAGCCGGACGCCTGCGTTTGAAGCTGGCCGACTACTACGCGACAGAGGGCGCTGCAGATCCTATCGTCGTCAAAATCCCGAAGGGTAGTTATCACCTCATATTCGAGGCCCGCTCGGTTGAAACCAAGCCCGCCGATTCCAGGGCGCAGATCCCGGAACGGCCGGCGCGCGATGCGGGAGGACGCGTCGTGGTCGAAGTGGTCCCGGCGCGCTGGCGGATGGCCGTCGTTTTGCTCCTGTTTGGCCTCATCGTGTCGTTGCTCGTCTTGGGAAGTGTTCTGTGGAATCGCAAGCCGTCGGACTCCACCACGGCCAAGTCCAGCGTGGCGACCGTTACCGGTCCTCTGGCTGATTTTTGGCGGCCCTTTACTTCCGGCGCCGAAGAGCCTTGGGTGATCTTCAGCAATGCTGCCTTCGTGGGACGCCCGGAAACCGGCATGCGCTACTACAATTCGCAGCGGGACTCCAACGTCGCCGTTTACGACCACTACACTGGTGTCGGAGAAGTGTTGGCCATTCACGCACTCGATGAGGCGTTTGGCACGCTGGGGCGGAATATCCTGGTAAAGCGCGGCAGTCTGTTCACGCTCGACGACGTGACGAATAACAATCTGATCTTCGTCGGCTCTCCGTCAGAGAATCTTTCGTTGCTCGACATTCCCAATACCCAGGACTTTGTATTTCGGCGGGTAGCTTCCGGCAAGCGCAAGGGCGATCTTTCCATTGTGAATCAACATCCCAAGGCAGGAGAGGCCGAAGCTTTCCTGGCAAGTCCTTCCAATGTGCCGCTCACGGAAGATTATGCCGTCGTCGGACTGGTCCCCGGAATCGGATCAGGGCGCTATGTGATGATTCTGGCCGGGACCACCACATTCGGCACGCAAGGCGCCGTTGAGTTTGTATGCCGACAGGATTCCGTGGAAAAATTGCTGCGTGTGATTCCCGGCGCAAGTTCGGGAACAATCAAGCCTTTTGAAGCCCTAGTGCGAGTGAAGATCGCCCGCGGTGTGCCGGTGGAATCGGAACTGGTCGCCGTGCGCGGGCGATGAGCACTGCGAACTGAACGTTTTCTTCAAGACTTCGCCGCGACTGCGTTTCCCGGCAGCCCATCGCTTGCCTGCCGCAAGTCATACAAATCCTGCACGCGCTGCGTCAGTATTGCCGCCAGCATAAAGAAGATCCCGCCCGCCACTACTGCGGCAATCCGGTTGTTGTGCAACAGATGTCCCATGACCCAGCCGAATCCAAGCGACGCAGTGATTTCTGGGATGACGATGAAAAAGTTGAAAATCCCCATGTAGACCCCTGTCTTTTCTTGAGGCAATGATCCGGCAAGAATCGAGTAGGGCATGGAAAGCGTGCTAGCCCAGGCAATGCCGACTCCAACCATCGAAAGCAACAGTAGATACTTGTTGTGAATCACAGCCACAGAAAGCAGCCCGAGCCCGCCACACATCAGGCAGAGGATGTGGGTTGTCTTCCGTCCGTACGCCCTGGCGAGAACGGGCAGCAGGAACGAAAATCCGAAGCACACCAACGAATACATCCCGAAACAAATGCCTGCCCATTCCACTCCGGCGGAGTACAGCGGCGAATTCGTGTCGGTCGCGCCGAAGACGTTGCGCGCCACCGCGACTGGAAAATAGAGCCACATGCAGAACAAGCCCAGCCAGGTGCATATCTGCACCCAGGCAAGCTGCCGCATCGTGGGGGGCATTTCGCGGATTGACACCAGGATTTCCCGCGCACCTGTGCCCATGCCCCCGTGTTCATTTTTTTCCTTCTGAAACTCCGCCAGATTATTGGGCGGGTATTCCTTCGTCGTAAAAATGGTCCAAAGCACTGCGCCCAGGAAAGCCACAGCGCCGATATAAAACGAGACACGCACCGTGAAAGGAATCGTCCCCGCAGCCCTAGTTCCCGCAATGTGAAAAACATTGGTCAGCAGGTAAGGCAGCGCCGAGGCAACCACCGCTCCCAGCCCAATGAACAGACTCTGCATGGCAAAGCCGCGAGTGCGCTGAAATTCTGGAAGCAGGTCGGCCACAAACGCACGAAAAGGCTCCATGCTGATGTTGATCGAGGCATCGAGAACCCATAACAGACCCGCCGCCATCCAGAGAGCAGAACTGCGCGGCATCAGCAGAAGCGCCACCGAACTGAGAATCGCGCCGCCCAGAAAGTACGGACGGCGACGGCCCAGCCGGCCCCATGTGCGGTCGCTGGCATGTCCGATGATGGGCTGCACGATCAATCCAGTCAGCGGCGCAGCCAGCCAGAGAATCGGAATCTGGTCAGCCCTCGCACCCAGGTATTCGTAGATGGCGCTCATGTTCGCCATCTGCAATCCCCAGCCAAACTGGATGCCGAGGAAGCCAAAGCTCATGTTCCAGATTTGCCAGAACGTTCGTGGTGGCTTGTCCATGGATTTTCCAGCTGACGATGACTTTGCCTGGGACGTTCGGTAGTGCTCTACTTACTCAAAGTAGCGCATTAGCAGACGGTCCGTTTCATTGACAACTCTATCCCAGCGATCGTACCTAGCGACCGAAAAGCGTGACCAGGGATCGCAATCTTGCACTCAACGCGGCAGTTAACGCTCCCCGATGGTACCGCCACTTCCAGTTTCCGCTGACCTTCCCGGGAAGATTCATGCGCGCCTCACTGCCCAGGCCGAGCACATCCTGCAGCGGAATGATCGCCACATCTGCGACCGACGCCAGAACTGCCCGGATCATCACCCAGTTGATCTCAGAATCGGCGTCGTCGAAGTTGAGATACGCACGGGCGAATTCGTGCTCTTTGCGTACATCCTCCGCAGTGCGCGTGCTGTCGCCGACACCCGAACTCGACCACCATCCGACCGTCGTGTCATTGTCGTGACCGCCGGTGTAAGCGACCAGGTCGCGACTGTAATTATGCGGGCGAAACGATGGCCCTTGCGGATCCGTGCCGAACGCGAATTGTAAGAGACTCATGCCCGGCAGACCGAACTGTTTTCGCAGCTTCTCTACCGGGGGAGTGATGACGCCCAGGTTTTCCGCCACAATCGGCAGATCACCAAAGGCGTTCTGGAGCGCTAACAGAAACTTCTCGCCCGGTCCGTCGACCCAGCAGCCACGCATCGCCGTGGTCTCAGTGGCAGGGACTTCCCAGTAAGCTTCGAAACCACGGAAATGATCGAGGCGCATCATGTCGAAAAGGGCGAGCGAGGCACGAAAACGCTCGATCCACCATTCGTAACCGGTGGTGGCGAGCAAATCCCAGCGATAAATAGGATTTCCCCAAAGCTGCCCGGTGGCACTGAAATAATCCGGAGGCACGCCGGAAACCACCGTCGGGCGACCCTGATCGTCGAGATGAAACAGATCGGGATGAGCCCAAACGTCCGCGCTGTCGTGCGCAACATAAATCGGAATGTCGCCCATGAAACGGATGCCGCGCTGCTGGCAATAGGTCTTGAGTTGGTTCCACTGCCGGAAGAATTCGAACTGCCAATATTTGTAGGCCTTAACTTCAGTCGCAAGTTTCCGCGACCACACCTTTACAGCGTCCGCGTCCCGTCTGCGAATTTGGGGGTCCCACGTAGTCCACATGGTTCCGCGGTGTGCATCTTTGCAGGCCATGAAAAGCGCGTAGTCATCAAGCCACGAACTGGTGCCCTCACTAAAACGATCGAAGGCTGCATGATCGGCTCGGGAAGCGTCGCGAAAGAAAACCTGCGCTGCCCGGCGCAGAGCCGCCATTCGGAACGCGATCGCCGGCCCGTACTCAACTGAGTCCTCGGGAAACGCGGGCCACTGAGTCAACTCCAAATCTGAATTCTGGAGTAGACCTTGTTCCCGCAAGCGCTCGAGACTGAGCAACATCGGATTGCCGGCAAAAGCGGAGAAACACTGGTACGGAGAATCGCCGAATCCCGTGGGATTGAGTGGTAGGACTTGCCATAACTTCTGTCCGGCGGCGAAGAGGAAGTCCGCGAACTCGTAGGCGCAGGAGCCGAGATCACCGATGCCGAAGCGCCCGGGTAAAGAAGTAAGATGCAACAAGATCCCACTACATCGCGGTAGGTTCACTCCGCAACAATACGCAGGCTCGAGCCATTAGAGCAAGACGTGTTCTTCAAGGAGATGCGTCGAACAGATTTTGAAGCGAGTTCACGGCCCAACCCTCTTTTGCTGAGCCGTCCCACGGAGGCTCTCGGTGCGTGCGTTCTGCGCCGGCTTACCCGGGCTGAATGCGCAGCAACTGGATCTGTCGCTTCACGCACCACGCAGGAAGTGCCGCCTTGTCAACTCGGGGTCCGTTGTCACAACGAATCGCCTTCTGCTCTCCGCGCAACACCCCCCGCGTTACGGATCCGCCACGGACACTTCGGTGGAACCAGTTCCGGTCTCGTCAGGTATCGCTTCAGACATTCGACGACACGCGGAACGGAGTCGCAGAACACGACACAGGGCCCTGAGATTAGGCAGACACGCTGCGTTGAATTTCCGCGATACCTGCACCTCTTCGTCCGACGCCCTGGGCGCGAAGATGTTCCGAATCAACAACCAGTCATCGGAGGGGTTTGCGGATCCAGTGGTCGGTGAAGGTGGAGCGCTGGATGGAAGACTCGATTTTAGGCATGTGGCAGGTTGTACAGTTCTTCGTGTTTACGGGGCAGGCCGCACCTGGGTGATCAGCTGTTGTTTTTGCTCCTGGCTGATTGACGTGACATTGCAGACAGCGTGAATCGTAGGCTGCAGGATCGTGCTCCAGAGGCTGATGAGGATCGTGGCAGGCAACGCAGGTGAGTCGAGCGTCTGGTTTCCTCCAACACTTGCTGTTTTCGAGGCGGTAAGGGGCAAAGCGGAGATTCAATGCGCTCAGTCCAACGTTCGTCACAACATCTTCGAAAGTGCGGTGGCACGCGCCGCAGAAATCCACGGACTCGAGCGGATCCAATCGACTCAGATCCATCATCAGTTGGGCGCCCTCATCCTGCTCTCCCGAATTCATGGCAAGAACATGGCTGGCGCCCGGTCCGTGGCAGGCTTCGCAGGTGACGCCCGGCACAGCATCTTTTACATCGAGTTGATTGTTGGTCACCGAAGCGGTTGTGTGACAGGCAAAACAGGCGCGGCTCTCTGCCAATGGCATTCGACGTCCCGCAGCTTCTTCAGAGTTGCGGGGCGTCGCAAGAGATTGCCCCGGAGTGATATTCAGATCTTGGGAAGACGCAAAAAAAGTCAGGTGGCTCTCGTAGTAGCTGCCGTTCTTCTCGTAGACATAGGTTTGGCCCATGCGACCGACGCCAAATGCCCACAGCAGGTCGGCGGAGAGGAGCGTCGCGCCATTGCTAGCGGTGACCTTTAGAACGCTTTTCCTGCCTTTGGTTACGATCTCCTCACGATAGGGACCAAGGCGAAAGGAGAGATGGTCATGCTGGCGAAGTATCTCGGCGTCGGGGGCGCGAACGGCGGCGCGGGCCATGGAGTGTTTTTGCTGAGCCGCAACCTCGGAAGCATGACATCTCGCACACGTTGCCGTACCCACGTAACTATCCCGTGCGGTGTCCTCTTTGGTGGGCCACCAGCCGGGCGATTGAACCCGCGATACGGTGAGCATCGACATGCTGGGGGGAGAGGAAGTTTGAGCGAAGGACGGAGAAGCTACAACGCCCATTACGAGCGCGAACACGAGTTGGAGCGCGATGCCCGCCCCTGCGGTTAACGCCCTCTGGGTTGATGCGACCCTGGTTAACGCCGAAAGGGCTAACGCCGAAAAACATGCTGCGGGAAACAGGTACTGCTGAGTATCCTCCGCCGCATCAGCTCGCACGGTCATACTTAGGATTCAAGGCCGGATTTTGAACGCCCAGACGGCTGCTATTGTCTCGTCAATCCCTGCTCGCGTCAATGCGACGGAGCGATCATCATGATCGCGAAACTCTTCCCGCCGTAGGTTCTTGACTTAGCATCGCCACCCTATGAAAGAGGATGTCAAGTGAAGACACTTCTCCAGTGCTCTCCGTGAGATCTCGATCAGTGCTTGCATCCAGGCCTCCTCTTCTTCGTGGAGAGGATTTTGGTTTGAACGTCTCGAGCGCCACCAAGTACGAGAGGGATACCCGAGTCGTCGCTCTCATCGAAGACAGCGATGAACATATCTGACGCGATCGAAGCGATCCGCTCTGACGAGTTCGACAGCGCGATTCCATTTTTCGAAGAGCTCACTCGGGAACGGCCGAACTATCATATCCGTTGGCTGCGACTGGGATACGGTCGACGAGAAAGAGCACTGCGGATAGCTCACGACGATCCCACTGACGCGGTTCGTCTGCTTAATCTTGCGCTCAGCGACTTGGCGGAGGCTGCGAAGCATGTGGATCCCGAATATCAGGCACAAGCCTTGTAGGAACGGTCGAAGAGCGCGTATCAGCTAGCAAGGCTTTTCCCAGAGCCCCCCCAAGACAAGGACGTGGGCTTAAAAAGGATGCTGAAGCCGCCTGTTCGAAGTCCGATGAGAAAAGGGCTTCTGACTTGGCTGGAACACATTCAAGCGTGGCCTCCGTCCTGAGATGCGAGAATACGACTCCACTAACGAGGGTTGGCGAGTTAGAAATTGTACGATAATTGTACGACGGACAGGCTTGCTGGCACGTTCTTCCCGTCGTGGAATCAGTAAGTTACAGGATCTAAATGGGGATGAAAGGCTCGACTCTCGCCGCCTCCAAACAATATCTTGTTTATTATCAGTAGCGTACGGGAGCATTCTAGATTACCTGGTAAATTAAGATACGTATAGTGTCCTATTGACAAAGATACGATGCGTGTCTAATATTGATGGGGTTCGGAAACGGTGGCGGGTTGAGCAGCGAGGGCAAAGGCGGTGAGTAGCCGTAGACGGGGTAAGGTCTTGGAGGCGGCGATCTTCGAGGTCGTGTTCCAAGAGCTTGCTGAAACGGGGTACGTCAACTTCTCGATCGAGAGGGTCGCGGCCAGGGCGGGCACTAGCAAGCCGGTGATCTACCGGCGCTGGGCAACGCGCGCCCGGCTTGTATACGCCGCATTGAGAGCAAACCGACTTGGTCTTTCCTTCGAGGCACCTGATACCGGAACCGTCCGGGGCGATCTCATGGTCATTCTCCACAGCGTTTCAGAAATGGTGGACGAATTAAGTCCAGAAGTAATCTTTGGCCTGATTGCAGAGCTTCTCCACGAGAGCGAGTCATCGCTCTTTGCAGAAGTGCATGAACGCAACACCAAAATAATGACGGAAATTCTAGCCCGCGGGATTGGACGCGGCGAAATTGCTGCGGAGAAGCTTACGCCTCGCTTGGCTGCGCTGCCTTTCGACCTCGTGCGCTATCAGCTCATGGTACTGCGGCAGCCAGTGTCGGCGCAGGACATAGAAGAGATCATTGATCGGATTTTTCTCCCTCTGGTCCGAGCCGATTGAGCGAGAGATATCGATTTGACGAAAGATATCGGTGTGCCCGGCGCCGTTCGCACACGACACTGGTGCGATTAGTTTAATTGAGCAGAATGGAGATCTCGAACATGAAGCGTAAGTGCACAATTCGGGGAGCGTTTCAGGGCGCGGCTGCGCTATAACGTTTATTCCCACGTGAACTCCGGAGTACGTCCCTCTAGGATCCTCCAGCCACCCACATTCCCTCCTCAACCGCAGGTGAATATGACCATTGCAGAACTTAAAGAGAAAAACATCACAGAATTGAGCCGCATTGCCCGCACTCTGGAAATTTCTAGCGCCAGCGGCCTTCGCAAGCAGGACCTGATTTTCAGGATTCTTCAGAAGCAAAGCGAAAAGGAAGGCCACATTTTCGCTGAAGGCGTCCTGGAAATCTTGCCTGACGGCTACGGCCTTCTTCGCTCCCCTGATTACAACTATCTGCCGGGCCCCGACGACATCTACGTTTCCCCCTCGCAGATTCGCAAATTTGACCTGAAAACCGGCGATACCATCAGCGGCAATGTGCGACCGCCGCACGAAGCCGAGAAATATTTCGCGCTGGTAAGGATCGAGGCGGTCAACTTCGAATCGCCCGAAGAGGCGCGCAACAAAATCCTGTTCGACAACCTCACGTCGCTCTATCCCCAGGAGCGGGTGAAAATGGAGACTCTCCGCGAAAATATCAGCGGGCGCGTGATGGATCTGCTCACGCCGGTCGGCAAGGGTCAGCGCAGCCTGATCGTCGCCCCGCCGCGCACCGGCAAGACGGTGCTCCTGCAGTCGATCGCCAACTCGATCACAACCAACCACCCTGAGGTGGTCCTGATTGTGCTGCTGATCGATGAGCGCCCGGAAGAAGTGACCGACATGCAGCGGTTCGTGAAGGGCGAGGTCATCTCGTCCACTTTCGACGAGCCAGCCGTCCGCCACGTGCAGGTCGCCGAGATGGTCATCGAGAAGGCCAAGCGCCTCGTCGAGCACAAACGCGATGTGGTGATCCTGCTCGACTCCATCACCCGTCTGGCGCGTGCCTACAACACGATTGTTCCGCCTTCGGGCAAGGTGCTCTCGGGCGGCGTCGACTCGAACGCGCTGCAAAGGCCGAAGCGCTTCTTCGGCGCGGCACGCAACATCGAAGAAGGCGGTTCGCTGACGATCATCGCCACGGCGCTGATCGATACCGGATCTCGTATGGATGATGTGATCTTCGAAGAGTTCAAGGGTACCGGGAACATGGAAATCATTCTTGATCGGAAGCTTGTGGACAAACGCGTCTTCCCGGCGATCGATATCCAGCGCTCCGGCACACGCAAGGAAGAGCTGCTGATTCCGAAAGAGGACCTGCAGCGCATCTTCGTGCTGCGCCGCGTGCTCAACCCGCTCTCCCCGGTTGAATCTATGGAGCTGCTCATCACGTACCTTGAGAAATCGCGCAACAACGCTGAGTTCTTCACCAACATGAACCAGCTCTAGATGAATTCCTCGGCCGATCATGATGCCAGATGAGCCCAGCCGCACAGCCCTCCTAGTCGCCCGACAACGAGCTGCTCATCAGCTGCTCGATCATGGCTCAATTCTCGATGACCCATTTGCCATGAAGATTCTGCGGGAAGACGAAAAGGACGTGCTTCAATTCGCGAACAAGCACTCCCTGGCCAGCATTGGACGTCTGTTCACCGCCGCGCGAAGCCGGATTGCGGAAGATGCTTTGTCAGGAGCTGTCGAAAGAGGAATTCGGCAGATCGTCATCCTGGGCGCCGGACTGGACACGTTCGCTCTCCGGTATCCCCATGACACACAACAGATCTGTATCTATGAGGTGGACCACCCCGCCACGCAGGCATGGAAACGCCAGCGCTTGGCTGAAGCTCAAATCGCGCTCCCACCATGGCTTATTCTGGTGCCAGTCGATTTCGAGCGGGACGATGTGGGAGAGAAGCTGGTCGCCGCAGGCTTTCAGCAGAGCTCGACCGCGTTTTTCACCTGGCTCGGGGTTGTGCCCTATCTGACACAGGACGCGATCAGCCGTGCTCTGGACTACATGTCGTCAATCCAGAACTCCGAGGTGGTGTTCGACTACATGGAACCCCCCGAGGCATTCTCCGAAGAGCTAAGGCCATTAGAAAAGGCGCGGGCCGAACAGCTTGAGAAAATCGGTGAACGTTCGGGCAGCCGTTTCGAGCCGGCTAGCATGGCCGCGATTCTTCGCTCGCACGGATTTTGTGCCATCGAAGACATCAGTTTCCAGGAGATCGCGTCCAGGTTCGGCCGCGCCATTCAAGGACTCGCGCCTGGACACGCTGGTGTTCATGTTGTCCACGCTACGCACTAATTGAATGCGGTCATCCGGGCCCTGATTAACCGTTCCCTATACTTGTTTCCTTCTGGCGTCAACTGGACGTGAATTGCTCTGCCCGATTTCGCCTTTCGTTCCGACAGAAGCCATTCCTGAACCATTAACTTGATGGCCCGATGCACAACGGTTCGGTCGAAAGCTAGAAGCGTGGCGATCTGGTTCTCATTGAGCGTAGCGCCGGCTCGCAGTGTTGACAGGATAAAACCGCCGATCCCGGGACACCGAGTCTTTCGCTCAAGCCTCTTTCCTACCGAAAAATAAGCCGCTGCGATATGGGCAAGTATTGAATCCTTCAGGATGTCTTCAGGAACATCTGTCCTTGGAACGATGTTCACAGGATTGTTGCCGTTGCTTCGAGAGGTCTGCGCCACTGTGAGGAGGAAGCGGGGTCACGGAATCCCTTGCAGTGCCAGTCGTAAGGCAGGCTGGGCAAACGGTATTTCAGCAGCACGGACGTGCTGCCTGCGGACCTTAGCCAGTCGCAAACCTCCGTGCCCTCCAGGTCGATCGCCAGTCCCTGAAAGCCGCCACCGGGAAACGCGAGGACCGCCGTGCCCGTGATTCTTTCCTTTCGGCCTTAGACCGTCATCGTTGGTTGGGTCACGTTGAACACTCCGGTCGCGTGGGTAGTGTTTACCGCTCGAGAGAGGTGGCTTCGCTAACTTGGCGGACTCGTTTGCAGATATAGAGGCGCGGGACCCGCGCTTCCAGATAGGAGTCTTCGTCGCGCCGGGTATGATGACGTCCACGCGAATGTTGCTCGGAGGCTCGGTCGGCGCGGCTTTGCTGAAGGTCGCCCTGAAAGGGGAATGGGGATCCAGGATCTCGACAGCCCCGCGTTAACCGTCACCAACATTGGCAAACGCGAAATGCTGGCTTGGTTTGACATTTGAGAACTAGTACCGGTCTCATAAATAGCTGAGAGTGTTTTGTGCTTTGTGTTGGCCTGGATGCGAGAGATAAAGGAAGGCTCAGGCGCTTCACGGATTCAGCATGCGAGGACGCGGGGAAGTCAGTAACGAAGAATGGGTGGTGTTAGAACCGCTGCTGCGCTTTCGGCAACGACCCGACGGGCGGGGAAGGCCGCCACAAGACACACGCGCGGTCCTGAATGGCGTGTTGTGGATTCTGCGCACGGGGGCGCAGTGGCGGGAACTGCCCAAGAAGTATCCTCCCTATCAGACCTGTCACCGGCGTTTTCAGCAATGGGTACGCAGCGGACAACTGGATAAAGCACTGCGGGCACTGGCGCGGGAACTCCACAGTCGCGGGCTGCTGCCGCTGGAAGAAGGCTTGTTGGACGGCACTTTCGCGAGTGCGAAAAAGGGGGTCTGGCGGTGGGGCCGACCAAGCGCGGCAAGGGGACGAAAATCATGGCCATCGCCGCTGTTACCAGTCTTCCTCTGGCCGTCACCGTCGATAGCGCCTCGCCGCACGAAACAAAACTCGTCGAGGAAACCCTGGCCGGAAGCTTTCTCGACGAACTCCCGGCACGGCTGATCGGCGACCGGGCCTATGACTCGGATCCGCTAGACCGGCGATTGGAGCGCGATTACGGCATCGAGTTGATCGCGCCCAACCGGGAGAACCGCAGTCGGACCCAAGACGGGCGCAAGCTGCGACGATACAAGCGACGTTGGTGTGTCGAACGGTTGTTTGCCTGGTTGCAATGGTTCCGGCGACTGGTCACGCGCTACGAATATCACATCGAGAACTTTCTTGGCATGGTCCGCCTCGGATGCATGAGAATCATGCTGAGGTATTTGTGAGCGATTACTCGTATCGCAGCGCCACCATGGGATCGACCTTTGCAGCGCGGCGCGCCGGCAAATACGACGCCAGTACTGCAATGCCGCACAACAGAGCCCCGACCGAAACGAATGTGAGGGGATCGGTGGGCGCGACTCCGAATAACAGTGTTGACATCAATTGGGTCAGGCCGAGAGCGGCGGCAAGTCCGATCGCGGCGCCGATCAGCGTCATGCGCGCGCCGTCACCGACCACCATCCGCAGGACATCAACACGCTGCGCGCCCAGCGCCATGCGAAGGCCGATTTCCCGAGTACGCTGCCCGACCAGGTAGGAAAGCACGCCATAAATTCCAATGCTGGCCAGCAGCAAGGCAACTCCTGCAAATGTCCCGAACAGGATGAGCGAAAAGCGCTGGCTGGCGATGGTTCGGGCCACGACCTCCTCTTCGGAGTCTTCGCCCGAGACGATCGCATCACCGTTGCCCGCTATGATCTGCTTGCGGATCGCCTGGAAAACTGCCCCGTAGCTGAGGGAAGATCCGAAACGCACGAAGACGTTGATTCCCGTGGCATCGTCCTTCAAACTCCGGTCGCTGCTTTGCATGACGGGCAGATAAAGCTGGGCGTGCAGAGTTTCGGTGAGGTCGCGGGCCAGCCCAAACTGGCTTGCGTGCGCCACCACGCCCACAACCGTCAAGGGAATCCAAGTCCGCTGGTTCGGATCTCGATCAAAATCGAGAATGCTGATGTGCTTTCCGATCGGATCCTGGCCGGGGAAGTATTTCTGCGCGAAGCTGTTATCGATCACCGCGACGCGCGCGGAATGTTCATTGTCGTTTTCTGTAAGAAAGCGCCCGCGCAGCAGCGGAATCCGCATGGTTTTGAGATAGTCGGGCTCCACGATGTAATCGAGAGTTAACGGCAGATCAGCCTGTCGCGAAGTCGGTTGCTGTCCTTCAGTGATGAAGGATTCCTCGTTGTCTCCTTCCATGAGGGTCGCACGAGTCTGCAGGGAAGCCGACTCAACTCCCGGCACGGCGCGGATTGTCGAATCGAATTGGCGAAATGCCGCGCGAATGGCGTCCGGAGATTCTGCGGCAAGGGAAGGCGGCGGGATGACACTAAAGTTGAGTACATGATGAGGATCGAAACCAGGGTCGGCTCCCCACAGATACATCAGGGTGCGCAGCATCAGACCGGCGCCGACTAGAAGCACCAGCGCCATCGCCATCTCTCCGATCACGAGTAATGTCTGCGTTCGCGAGCGGTGGCCGGAAGTGCCTCGGGCCGCATCTTTCAGCGTTTCATTGATGTTGGCACGAGCCGCTTGCCATCCCGGCACCAGGCCAAATGCGATCCCGGTCAAGATGGAGACGGACAATGTGAAGAGCAGAACCCGTGAGTCCAACCCGACCTCCTCCGCCCGCGGTATGGTCGGGCCCGAGAAAGTATTAGCGGGCACCGCGGCAACCGCTAAAGGAGTTCCCCATTTGGCCAGAATAAGCCCCAATCCGCCTCCCAGCAGCGCAAGCAAAATGGCTTCGGTAAGGAGCTGACGAACCAGGCGCGTTTGGCCGGCGCCGAGTGCGACCCGAACGGAAAATTCGCGCCGCCGCGCCGTCGAACGTGCCAAAAGCAGATTGGCCACGTTCACGCACGCGATGAGTAAAACGAATCCCACGGCGCCGAGCAGCACTAGCAACATGGGCCGGACGTCGCCAACGATTTCGTCTTTGAGAGTATGAATGTTGGTTTTGATGTGCGCGTCGACGTCGGGAAACGCAGAGGCGAGGCCGGCATTGACGCTCGTCATATCCTTGCGAGCCTGTTCGAGCGTAACGCCAGGCTTCAGCAAGCCGATTGCATCGGTTCCCCAGAAAGAGTCCCGAAGGTAGAACGCAGGATCAAAGTCGTTGCCCAGGGGCTCGTAAATATCAGCAGTCTCGAAGTTCTGGATCGTTAAGCGGAACGATGCCGGAATGACCCCGACGATGGTCCGGCCTTGCCCGCCCACGATCAGCCATTTGCCGATGACGTTGGGATCCGACCCGAATTTTCTCTTCCACAAACCTTCCGAGATCATGATCACGGGGCCGGCGCCGCGGCGATCTTCCTCTGCCGTAAAGTTGCGACCCATGATCGGCTTCACGCCGAGGATCGGAAAGAATGTTGCAGAGACAGATCGTGCGTATACGTCCTCGGCTTGGCCCATGCCGGTGATAGTGCCGTAGCCCCAGCGATACCCGGCGAGCGCCTCAAACGTACGATTCTCGCGCTGCCAATCGAGCAGGTTGGGATAGGAGATCGAGTCTTTCGAAAAATTGGGCCTGTCCTGAAACAGCGAGACGATGCGGGAGGCATTCGGGAAGGGCAAAGGGTTGAGCAAAACTCCATTGACAACGGAGAAGATTGCGCTGTTGGCTCCGATGCCGAGCGCGAGAGTCACAACCGCCACGATCGTGAAACTGCGGTTCTTGCGTAACTGCCGCAACGCATAGCGAAGATCTTGGAATAGTCCATTCATCTCAAGTTGACCTTCCTGCCTGCACGGCGGCGTCACAGTGTGAAGGCCAATGCAAGGCTCGCTCAGTCATCCACGGCAAGATTCCTACCAATCCAGTGCAAAGGGTAACCCCTTGATTGCAAAGGACAAGAGAAATGTCGCTATCAAACGAAAAGGTCTCAACGTGTCCACCTCTGGTCTTGAGATGTCCGGAAGCGAACGGACAACCAACGGTCTGCTTGGTTTATGAGACCGGTACTAGTACCCCGCCCCGTAGGCGACGCGCCCACATCACGGTCCACCACCCCCTTCATAGCGTTGACGACCCTTCACCGTGTCCTTAAGATAAGGCGTTCTTCGCAGTCAGCGCACCGATGTCAGCAAAGACATATGATCGGCCAAACCATCTCGCATTATCGCATCCTTGGAAGCTCGGCGGCGGGGGGATGGGCGTGGTATACAAAGCCGAGGACACCAAGCTCGATCGCTTCGTCGCTCTGAAGTTTCTCCCCGATGAAGTGGCGAGAGATGCTCAGGTCCTAGGCCGCTTTCGCCGTGAAGCCAAGGCCGCTTCTGCCCTGAACCATCCCAACATCTGCACCATTCACGAAATCGACGAGCAGGATGGCCAGACCTTCATCGTGATGGAGTTTCTGGACGGCGTCACTCTTAAGCACCGCATCGCGGGACGACCGTTAGACGTTGAGACGCTGCTCAGGGTGTCGATCGAGGTCGCCGACGCGCTGGACACGGCGCACGCTGGTGGCATTGTTCATCGTGACATCAAGCCTGCGAACATCTTTATCACCAAGCGGGGTCACTCTAAAATTCTCGACTTCGGGCTGGCCAAGGTTGCAGTCGAGCCGAAAGCGTTGTCGATCGAAGCCACAGCACCCACCGTTGCTGACAGTCGCGAATTCCTAACCAGTCCTGGCAGTGCGGTCGGCACCGTCGCTTATATGTCGCCGGAGCAGGCCAAGGGAAAGGATCTCGATTCCCGCACCGATTTGTTTTCATTCGGCACAGTACTGTACGAGATGGCGACCGGAGCGTTGCCGTTCCCGGGAGAAACTTCAGCGACCATCTTCGACGGTATCCTCAATCGAACCCCGGCTCCTCCAATACGGCTGAACCCTGCAGTGCCGCCCAAGCTGGGTAAATGTCTCAGCGCTACGGCACTCACTATCCTTTCATCCTTGTCTGGCATTTGCCGCCATCAAGCGATTGGTCCGTTGCATGAGCCTCCAGTCGTATTCGTATGCAGTTCCGCAAAGCAGGCATATCTGATAGTGGTGACAGTTGGCGTCGATGCGCGGCCAGGTAAATCGGTGAGAGCAACCTTGGCCGAAAAACCATTTCAAAAAGTTCATTGCATCACCCTTTCGTTATGATTTCTCCAGGCGTCCAGCCAGCGGCTCAGAAACGGTTTGGGCCGGTTATTCATCAGATACTGAAGTGTGGAAAGGAGCATGCTTGGCGGCTGGGACTTGGACAGGAAAGTATCCACTGCCTCTAGTTTGCTCTTGGGCAATGGCGCGAAGGCCGATAAGAGCATAATGGGGACGTGCGATCTGAGGCGCTTCATTTTTGCGGCAACCTTGTCGCCGTTCATGCCGGGCATCAGGTAGTCGAGGACCACCGCATCCACGGAGTGCGAGACGAACAACTTCAGTCCCTCATCCGCATCGGTTGCCTCTAGAACTTCATAGCCGTTATTTTCGAGCAGCTCTTTGCGGCCGATGAGCCCGCTCAAATGGTCGTCAATGCAGAGAATTGTTAGTTTCAGGCGAGACATGATTTCGCGCGACTCCAATTCGGCCAGAGGTTGGTTCGAGGTTTCGCAGAGGCGTGCTTCGGTTCGCGAGTGGACCGAAGTATCCAGGTGAAGTGGCGCGCAGATTGATTTGACTATGCTGCGAATACTCTTTCAAATTACGAACGTTCAGTGACGTGCCCATTACCAGCTCTCGCCAGCGAGGCGCACATGAATTCTGCAGGGAACCTCGGCAGATTCGCAGGTTTGCTGTCGTAATCTCCCCATAATGCTCATCCTATGAGAGAGGATGTTGAAAAACTCCTGCTTCGTCAAAACAGCCGGATTGGGGGATGTAGAAATGTTTAGCAAAACGGAGACCGTTCGTTTGTACGGCTCGACAGGCCGCTGTCGATGCCGCGCGGCGGGACCGCGTCGTCATGCTGTAAAGGGATTCGTCATACAGACATCGCTCCGGCCGCCTTGGATCGAAAACCCGGTGCAACTCGGTTGGTTGCCATAAGTTTGACGATTGCCTCGTGGTCGATAGGCTTACAGAACAGGTAGCCTTGGGCGCGCTCGCAGCCCAGATTCCTGAGCAGATCCAACTGCGCCTGCGTTTCGACTCCCTCGGCGACTACCTTTAGGCCAAGGTGGTGGGCGAGCATGACGATCACCCGGACGATTTCGAGAGTTTCGGCATCGCTGTCCATACGCGAGACGAAAATTCTGTCAATCTTCAGCGTGTCGACGGGGAAGCCCTGCAGGCGGCTAAGCGATGAGTAGCCCGTGCCGAAGTCGTCGATGTCCAACCCCACCCCGAGAGCCTTCAACTCCGAGAGCACCCGTGCGGACTTCTCCGCATCTGCCATCGCAATGGTTTCGGTAATCTCCAGGTCGATGCACCGCGGATCAATCTCGCCTTGTTCAAGGAGTTGGCCGATCTGAGACGCCAGATCGGACTGCGCGAATTGTTTGGGGCTGACGTTAACGCTCAGCGAGAGTGGTGGATCGGAAGGAAAGAGTTGCTGCCAGGACCGCAGCTGATGACAGGCTTCGGGCAGCAATTGGCGGTTGATGGATAAGATGATTCCTGTCTCATCGGCGAGTGGAATGAAGTCATTCGGCATTACCATGCCTTGAGGATGCTGCCAGCGAGTGAGGGCCTCGAATCCCACGATCTCGCCGTTGTCCAACGAGACAATCGGTGCGTCACACCGTGAGCTTCCCCGAAACTTCCATCCCGGATGCAAGCAAGATTTTCGTCCGGCTCTACCCTGGGCCATTGAGCCAGGTGATCGAGGGGATGGACAGCATCCTGCGCATGCCCTTCGGGTGCTTCGAGCAGACTTCGTCAGCCACCTATCCGAATGTGCTGGCGCTCGATTACATGAAGCGGACAAAGAGGCTGACGCCGGAGATTCACGCGAAGGCCGAAGGCTTCGTCGCAACTGGCTACCAGCGGCTCCTGACATTCGAGGTTCCGGGAGGCGGATTCTCATGGTTCGGCAACGCTCCGGCGAACAAGATTCTCACCGCATATGGATTGATGGAATTCCACGATATGGCGAAGGTTTATGACGTGGACCCGCAAGTGATTGCGCGTACCAGCGGCTGGCTGGTGCGTCAGCAGCAGCCCGATGGAAGCTGGAGACCCGACACGCAGTTCATCAACGAAGGCGCGACGAACCGCTTCAACGCGGATGTGGTGCGCATCACCGCGTACATCGCGTGGGCGCTCGAATCGGCCGATTACAAAGGGCCGGCGATTGAGAAGGCCAGGCAGTTTGTCGAGAAACATCTCGACGGCAGGATGGACGCGTACACGCTCGCCGTGGTTGCGAACTTCGCGGTAGAAAACGGCAAGGACTCGGAATTCGCGCGGCGGGCCTTGGAAGCGTTAAGGGACGCGGCAACGGAAAAGGGCGACTTCGTGTGGTGGTCGGCGGACGAAACCAGTGTCTATGCGACTGGCGACAGCGCGGCGATCGAGACGACAGGGCTCGCACTGCAGGCGTTTCTCAAGGCCGGAGGATACACCGACGTCGTTCGCAAGTCGCTTTCGTGGATCGCCTCAAAGAAGAATGGGGACGGTAGTTGGGGGACGACGCAAGCAACCATCATGGCATTGCGCGCGCTGTTGCTGGCCTCCGAACAAAGCGGGAGCGATGCCCGCGGAACGGCCGAAGTTCTGCTCGATGGGAAGAAGGTAGCGAGCCTGGAAATCAATAAGGAGAACAACGATCTGTTCCATCAGTTTGTCCTGCCGCAAACGGACGCGGATCGCGACAACGAGATTGAGATTCGTTTTTCCGGTAAGGGCGGACTGGCCTATCAGATCGCCGGGCGCTACTTTGTTCCGTGGCAGCATGTGGCAACGCATGAAGGGTTGGCAATCGAAGTAAGGTACGATCGCACGCGGCTTGCCCAGGATGAGATAGTGACGGGGACGGCGACAATTCGCAACAATCTGGATAAGACTGCAAAAATGGTGATGGTAGATCTGGGGATTCCTCCTGGATTCGAATTGCTAAGCGAAGACTTGCAGAAACTGGTGGAGAAAACCGCGGACGCAAAAAGCGGCCGGCTGGAAAAATTCAGTATGACGGCAACGCAGGCGATCTTAATATTTCGATTCGATTGCGCCGCGCGATTCGTTCGAAGTACGCTACCGGCTGCGAGCGAAGTACCCAATCCACGCGCAGGGATTCGCCTCGCGCGTGTACGAATACTACGACCCGAACGTCAATGCGACAGCAAAGCCTGTGCGCTTTGAAGTGAGCGGTCCGAGGTACTGACCGGCTTGGTACCGATAATCGGCATGGCATCACCTTTGCCGTCACGCGAAGCGTCCCGGTGCGAAGGGACTTTTCATGGGCGCTTAAGGGCATCTATCGTGCCGCGACCACCGTGGGCCAGGCTCAGTGAGCGCATTGGGCGGTTCGCACTATTTGACATTTAGAATCTGCAGCTGCGAGCATTTGCCATTCGGTTAATGCTTCTCGTCTCGAGGAGAACCGGAGATCTATTTGTGACCTCTGGTTGAGCATGGATACTTGCGTATGCGCGACCTTCGCCTCGCACTCCGCCAGCTCCGGAAAGCCCCCGGCTTTTCCCTCACCATCGTCCTAACCCACGCGCTGGGCATCGGGGCGACCACTGCCATTTTCTCGCTCGTTGAGGGTGTGCTCCTTCGCCCCCTGCCGCTTCGCGAACCACAGCAGCTTGTCCTTTTGGGCGACCGCCTCGGAGATGGCCTTCAGCTAGGCGTCACCGCGGTCGAGGTCGCCACCTACGAACATGCCGCGCTGGCCTTCTCTTCGATGGGTGCCTACATCGCCACATCGTGGGAGCTCTCCGGCGGCCCGCTCTCTGAATCGGTCAACGGCGCCCGCCTCACCGCCAGTGTCTTCCCCACGCTGGGCATCGCGCCCATCGTCGGCCGCGTCTTTACCCAGCAGGAAGACGAAGCGCATGCTCCCGTCGCTGTGATCCCGAAGGTGTAGCGGAGCAATGTGTAGGAAGATGACAGCGAAAGTGAACAGAGTCGCAACCAACGATATGCGGCTATGCATGGACTTTTGAGTGGTCGGGCTTGTTTTAGAAATCGGACAATCTTCCCTTTTCATCATGCGAAGAGGAATCGCAACTCTGCAGGTAAAACGTCGGCATGGTTCATTTGCACTATCGGTAACTGAAAAAACTGGCTCGGATCACAAAACCATTCTTGCCCCTTGGGGGAGACCATACTAAACTCAGGGTGAATTCTGGGGCCAGTTCATCTTCCTGGTGCGTTTCCTCGGTTATCTTTGCTCAGAAGACGATTGAACTCGGGCGCGAAATTGAGTGGTCAGTTAGAGGGTCACCCTTGGGCATCGGCGTACCATCCTCGCGATCATTGCTCGTGCTTTTTCTCGGGGCCATCAGCGGCTTCAGCGCTGGAATCTTTCCGGAGGTAGCTCCCAGAGCACACCCACCTGAGATTACCTTCATTCCGCGCACCAGCGGCACCAGCCTTTCTGAAGGAATGCGTAGCGGCGCCGATCAGGCGGCGCGGGAAGCGGGTTTTCGTCTCTATTGGAATGCCCCCACCCACGAGGATGATGTGGATCGCCAGATATCTTTAATGTCCAGTGCGTTGGTCAGTAACACCCGCGGACTGATTCTGGGACCGACCAATGGCGCGGCGCTCACCACGATGCTGAACGCGTTCGTTGCCCGCCACATCCCTGTGGTTATAGTTCAAACGGACACACCTATTCCCGCGGGACGCTACATCACATCGGTTACTCCAGATCAAGAAGCGGTTGCAAAACTGGCGGCCACGCGAATTCTCCAAGCTCTGGGTAATGGCGGCGGACAAGTCGCAATTCTGGGACTGGATCGAACAGCGCCTGAGACCTTGCAGCGTTCTCGATACTTTCTTCAGTACCTGAGCGGTCATCCGGAAGTGCAGGTGGTGGCAGGGCAGCGAGGCACTTCTCTGGCTCAGGAGGCCGAACAAAATGCCGGCGAAGTGTTGGATGCATTCCCGCACTTGAAGGCCCTGTTTGCCGTCAGTGCGACTGCGACCGCTGGCGCCATACAAGCTGTTGGCGAACGTGGCTTGGGCCGTGCAGTTGTGCTGGTCGGTTGCGACGACGATCTCTTCTCCATTCGCAACGTTCGTGAAGGCAGCCTCGATTCTCTCGTCATTACTGACAACGAGCGGGTAGGATATTTGGCGGCTAAGGCCTTACTTAATGCCATCGGCGGTCGCGATCTCCCGCAGCCTTGGCACGTAGAACCGCGGTTGCTCACTCGTAACGATTTTCAGGTGCACCAGTGAGCCACTTGCAGCTAGAAGTCGAACAGGCAGGGCAGGCTCGTGCTCAGTCAACCCCAGAGCAGCTACGACATCTCGCCTTCCGTGATCGGGCCAAGGACGTTCTTCTTTTCGTTTTTGCCGCTGTAGTTTGCTTTGTTCTGACGCGAGCTACGATTGCGTTCTTTCACTCGCCAGACAGAAGACTTCCTTACTCGGACCGCTTCGCGAACAGTGACAACGCTGAGTGGACCGCATACGGCGGGAATTGGAAGGTAGAGAATGGAAGTATGGTTAACGAATCCAACGAGAGAGGAGCGAAACTCGTGGAGGGTTCACCCTACTGGGCTGACTATACCTTCCAAGCCGACGTCGCATTGCGCAGTGCGGGCGATGCCGGCCTCATCGCGCGTGTCTCCGATGCGGAACAAGGAGTAGACGCTTACCGCGGGATTTATGTAGGTCTCCGTACGCGCGACCAGGCATTGGTCATCGGGGCTGCGGATCATGATTGGGAGGAATACGCATCGTACCCGCTCTCGTCTTCGATTGTGCCGAATACCTGGTATCACGTCCGAGTGCGGCTGGAGGGTTGCAAAGTGGATGCGATCGTGGCTCGTGAAAATTCCACTGAGGTGGGCAGGGCAGCCATCACCATGGATTCATGTCCACTGCGGGGCAGAATCGGCCTCCGCTCCTATGATTCAGGCGGGATGTGGAAACATATTAGGGTCACGAAGCTATCCGCTTCAAACTGATGCGGCAAGTTCGAATTAAGTTGTCAATTGACAATGATGGGCATGTTCATCCTCGTGTTGTTACTGATTGCCCCAGTCGCGGAGCAACCATCTAACCTCTCGGCTGGTCAACCCTACATTCCGATTGCAGCGGTCCATGCACTCCTCCAACGTAGCAGCGAGCGTGTCACCGTCCGTGCAACTGTGACACGGAATGGCACTCCTCTTTATATTGAAGATTCGACCGAGGGAGCCGCGGTCGAAAACGTGCCGCCACAGAATTTAAAGATCGGCGATCAACTTCTGGTGAGCGGTTGGCCTGAGGAAACCGATCGTGGGCTAGTCTTCAGAAACGCCAGCATCCGCATATTGTGGCCGGGCATTCCAGTCGTCCCTCTGGCGGTTACCGCAGATCAGGCTGCACTCGGAAAGTTTGCGAACTCTCTCATTGAGGTCCAGGGCCGGCTCCTCGACGATGGTATGAATGATCGACAGAACTGGTTGAAGATTGAAAGCGGCAATCAGACATTTCTGGTCCTCTTCGATTCCAGGAAAGCGAGTCTCCTTTTGCCACGCCTCGATCATGGTTCCCTTTTGCGGCTCCGCGGAGTCTGCTCGGTGCGGCCTGAGGATACCCAATATGTGGGAGGATTCGCCCTGCTGCTCCGTTCCGCGGAAGACATCGATGTTGTCTCAGGCGCTCCCTGGTGGAGTCCGCGTCACCTGTTTGAACTTGGAATTGTTTTGCTCGGTCTGATCTGGGCAGCGCATGCAGCCCGACTCAAGACGGTGAGTACTCGGTTCCGCGCTATCATGGCGGAACGCGCTCGGGTGGGACACGAACTGCACGACACTCTCGCCCAGGGTTTTGCAGGAGTGGCTTTTCAGATTCAGGCCGCAAGAAACAATGTTGGCGCGGGAAGCGAAGTTCTGGAGCGCCACCTCGATCTGGCTCTGGACATGGTGCGCCACAGTCACTCTGAGGCGCATCGCAGCATCATCATGCTGCGTCCTCAATCCCTTAGTGAAACAACAAATCTTGAGGAAGCGCTCAAACACTCCATCGAGCGTATGACCGAAGGCTGCGACCTGAACGTTGATTTTGGCGTGACTGGGCCACAGAACGGCCTTCCGCTCTTTGTCCAGGACGCCCTTTATCGCGTGGCGCAAGAGTCCATTGCGAACGCGCTGCGCCACGGGCATCCTCGGAACCTTCGAGTGAACCTCGACTACGATGCCCAGGCGGTAATTCTGCGAGTGATGGACAATGGAAGCGGCTTCGACCCGTCAACCCTCGATGGAAGCGGTTTTGGCCTGTCCGGCATGAGGCAACGGATACGTGCGCTACACGGTACGTTTGCCATTACCAGCCAGCGCGGTGCCGGGACTCAGGTAAAAGTTGAAGTGCCGCGCCGCAGCGTCAGCCTCTCGCGCGTCAGATCAGCTGTAAATGCGTACTGGAATTACTGTCTACGACTTTGGAGGTTGCGTGGACACGTCTAACAAGATTCGAGTTCTGGTGGTTGATGACCATCCCGTCGTGCGGAAGGGGTTGGCCAGCATGCTCGACAGCCAGAACGGCATTACTGTAGTTGGAACGGTTGCCTCGGGCGGAGAGGCTCTAACCTGCTTGAGCAATGCTCGTCCTGACGTTGTTTTAATGGATTTGAGGATGCCGGAGATGGATGGTGTTGATGCCATCATTGCGCTACGCGCCGCACGTCCAAGTATCAAGATCCTCGTCCTGACCAACTACCAGATGGACGAAGACATCTTCAACGCGCTGCAGGCTGGAGCTCTTGGTTATCTGGTTAAGAGCGCCCCGCAGGAAGAAATCGTGCACGCGATTCACACCGTGCATCAAGGCAAGCGATGCATTTCGCCGGCAATCGCATCGAAACTCGCCGGCCGATTAGGTCACTCTGTGCTAAGCCCGCGAGAAGTTGAAGTCCTGCAGTTCCTTGCGAGCGGGCTCACGAATAAAGAAATCGGCTCCATCCTTCGGATCAGTGACAAAACGGCCAGAAATCATGTAATCAGTTTGATGGCGAAACTCGAAGCCAAGGGTCGTACCGAAGCCGTAACGATAGCAATCCGCAAGGGCTTGATTCGGGTTGCACAATAACGCCGCACAATAGCGTTGCCCAACGAGTTCAGCGTCGCGCCGCCTTTGCCTGTTCCCTTTCGCCTTTGTCTGGAAGGACCACACTGATCGTGGCTAACGAATCTCCGTGACCTACGATTCTGCCGTCAGAAAGAATGGTCAAACCGGCACCGCGATGGTAATGCCGACCCGTCCGGTCATAGAAGACCGTCAGCAAATGGCCGTGATATGGCACTCCATCTAAAGCAAAATAATCCCATTTTCCGGCCGGAACCAACGGGTGAATCACCAGATCATTGCCGTCGGAAGGCCGAATGCCAATAAGGCCCGTGATGATGAGATCAGCGTAGCCCGAGTGATTGTAGTAGCGGCCTCGATTCGAGGGGGGCTGATGTTTTGATATTAGGATGTCGCGCGCGAGCCACTCTCCTGTGTCGGCGCTGAGATCTTCATCAATCCAGGGTATGAGCCTTCCATCCGGCGCGCGAATGTGCTGGGACTGTGTGTATGCATTCAGCAAGCGGAAATAATCCTTGTCTGACATTACGGTTTGCTCTTTGTCGTCCAGCAGGTTGGCCAGTGCCACAAGGCTTTGTGTAGTGGCATACGGCCAGGATGGTCCATTCCACAAGCACTCGTGCGAGTTCTTGAAGTTGAAATGCGGATTCCTGCGCTCCGCTGTCGTTGGGCCAAAAGCTCCTGCAAAACCCTCAGGGTCGAATAATTCCTTCCAGGCAGTTACATGGTTTTCCGAGGGAATATCGAAATACCAGGGAATGTAGCCCACCAACTCTCGTACGCCTGACCAGCCAGCGCGCCCGTTCCGCAAGACTGTTTCATAGAAATTGTCATTCGGGTTCCACAATTGAGTCTCGATCAGCTGTTGCAGATGTTCCCCCTTTGCCTCATACTCCTTCGCGACATCGGTTTGGCCGGCCATATTCGCGATGTGCGAAATGGCCACGGCATCACCATACATGTAGCTATTGATGGTGGGCCGATACCCGCTTCCGCCGATGCTGAATTCCATCCCGTCGCGATCATCGATTTGCCAAAATAACCCGTTCGCATCCTCGTGAGTTGTCTCCCATCTTTGGTAGTTTTCCTCAAGACGGGGTAGGAGGTTGACTGCGAGTGATTTATTCCCCGTGGCCAGATAGAGGCTATAGACCGAGTCTGCCGCCCAAAAACTATAAAGCCTGGGCTCAGCTTCCGACCCGAACCAAAAGTCCGTGTAATCTTCCACGTACTTCGAGTTTCGCAGCCAGCGTGCCTCGCGAATGTGATGACCCGCGGCAGCGCTGATCGTGTTGTACTTGCCCGCCCAGGGAACATTTACGGAAAACTCGTCAATGACGAAGCCGCTTGGCGTTCGCTTGATGTGCTTCTGAAATGAGTACCATCGGAAGTAGTAAATCTCTTCCAGGCTCTTGTCGGGAACATCAAGCCAGGGAATGTTCTGCTCGAACCACTCCCACTGGAGCGGCTCGCTTTGGCCGAGCATATCCTTTTCGTCAGCGGTAAACTGCTCGAAGTAATGACGATAGCCTTGTGGATCGAGCAAGGACTGCCGTGAGATTTCCTTGCTTTCAGAATGGACGTGGAATAGGCCAAGAACAAGAAATACTAGCACCGCAAAGCCGGCACCGATCGCGAATAAAGCCGTGAATCGCATCCTCACGCCCGGAATCCAAGGTCTTCACCGGCGTGTGTTACCAAGCCGATCCGCTCGAATGACTTGCTTCTGCCGTTGTACCAGAGCATCCAGCGGTCATTCTCGTAGACGGCGTATGGTTTGTAGCAGGCATCGGCGTCCCAACCACCCGGCGTCGGCCGGACGATTGGATTCGCGGAGTGTCGGACCCAATTCATAATTCCGTCTTTTGAGCGCGCTAAGCCGATTTGCGCATGATCCACGTCACGAAAACCGATGTAGAACGCGTAGTACCATCCGTTCCACGCCATGACTTGAGCAGCGGTGACCCGCTCCTTTTCCCACTCCGTTCCTCGGACCGGTGAGAGTACGGGGTTTGCAGGATATTTGTCCCAGTGCAGGCCATCAGTGCTAGTGGCGTAGCCAATCGCATTGGGCTCGTATTGTTCTCCACCCGAGTACCAAAGCTTCCAGCGACTTTCGGGTTCGTCCCACATCACGTGCGGGCACATCACCGCAACGCCTTCCCAAGGCAGAGTTGATTCCAGCACTGGTTTGGACGATTGCCTCACCCACTCCCGGCCGTTTGAACTCTTCGCGTAGCCGATCTTGGATTTGCCGCTCGCCTGGCCCGTATACCACATGTGATATCCGTCTTCGCGATGCACAATCACCGGGCGACTGATGTCGTCTTCCCAACCCGTAGCCGACTCAGGCGGCAAAACTATCTTGGGAGCGCTCCAGTGGATTCCGTCTTTACTCTCGGTGAGCGCAACACTCTTCTGGGGACCCCACGATAGCCACATCTTGTACAGACTCTGCTCCCGTAACACGCATACATCGAAACACGTTCCATACTGACCGCCCAGTACGGGGTTCCCCGTATATTTCTTCCAGCCGCCAGTAGCGTCGGGATTGTCTAGCGAACGAGCCGGAAGAATTGCACACTCAAGACTTGCCATTGCCAGCGTGACTAACGCTTCTCTTCGCGTCATAGAACTGTCATTCACTTTCGGTTAAGACTCGATCATAGTCCGTGGCACATCGTACGCGTCGCCATGAAGCTGACCGTCTGGACTGACCTCCATTTTTGGTGAAGCTAGGCCTCAGACGGGCGTTCATCCCACGATCTAGAACGTAACCTTCGCTCCCAATTGCACGGTTCTTGAATTGCTCGGGTTATTCGTCGTTCCGAAGGTGGTGGCAAAATCCGCCATGCTCGTATCCAGTCCATTCCAGTTCACATGGTTGGGTGCGTCGAAAGCATCGAACCGAAGCTCTAGGCCGACGCGTTCAGTGATGGCCGTCCTCTTCAACAAACTGAGGTCGATATCCTCCCATCCGAGGTCTCTAAACTGGTTAATCCTTTCGTTTCCCTGAGTACCCGCGGGGTTGAATGTGGGATACGCAAATTGCGAGATTGAGAAGGAGCTGGGGCATCCCGGCTGAGAGACATTGCACTTGAACCGAGCGCCGCTCTTGCTGCGATTCTGATGATAGCTAAGCACGTCGGGGAGTCCGAGTCCGTTGCCGTCTCCCGAAAAGTCGCCGCTGATCCAGCTATTGGCGGAAGTGCCGTTTTGAATGACCGCTTGGGCATTCTCGCTGTTGATGTTTTCGGGCGAAATGAAAGTGACCCGTCCGGCGGCCAACTCACCCGCGTAATTCGCTTGGGTCAAAGCGGTACCCGGGGTCGTATCGATTAGGCTGAGCCCGCCCCAGTTGACGATCGTAAGCGGGCCGCCCGACTGCATTCTAATCGTGGTCGAAAGCATCCAGCCGGAAAGAGTGCGCCGCAAGGCTCCGTTCCCATGGCTGAGGCCGGGCAGTTCATAGCTCGCAGCTGCCGAAAGGCGGTTCGGCACATCCAAGGACGATGGGCCGTACTGCCCGTTCGTGTTCCAGGATCCATTTGGCTGGTAATCGTTTCCGATGTCCTGCCAGTCATCCATTGCTCTTGAGTGTGTATAGGAGGCATTCAGGAATCCATGCTTTCCGAATCTGCCAGTGACTCCGGCGATGAGGGCATAGTAGTTTCCTCGCGCGCCGTTGAACGTGTCGCTGATTGCGCCAAAACTGGTATTCAGGCGAGTCTGGACACCTTGATACCACAGGCCGTTGTTGAAGAGCGGATTCTGTACTGTGTCTCCGTCGAAGACATTCACATCGACGCCGTAGTTCGTGTCGCCCTGATGCCACGTCTCCCCCGCGCCATAGATCTGGTTGTAAGAATGTGACCCGGCATATCCGAAGCTGGCGTTCAGGTTTCTTAGTATTTGGCGCTCCACTCCTAGTGTCCAGTTCATAGTGGTTGGAGGAGACAGATTCCTTGCCACGGCACCTGCGAACTCGTATTGGCCGGGAAAACCGCCCTGGGAATCGGGCGGTGTACCCGCGGCCGACACCGGGTACACATAACCAAATGGATATGTCGCGTTCGTGCCGACGCTGAAAATAGGCGCGGACGCTGTGATACCCCGCTCGAAAGTCGGTACGAGGAACCCGGGTGGGTTGCCCCTCAATCCGTTCTCGGCATTACCCAACGTGAACAACTCGCGGAACATACCAAAACCGCCGCGCACCACCCATTTGCCGTCTCCCCGCAGGTCATAAGCAAAACCGCCACGGGGGCTGAAGATCCAGTTCATGTCATGATTGAAGACATGACTCGCTGGGGTAAGGACGGCATTCTCAATCTGCTGCTGGAACGATCCCCCTGCCGGGAGAATGAAGTTCGACAGGGGCGAGCTAGTGGTTACGGCTCCGTGCACTGTCGTGGGATGCGGGTTGCCAAAATTGTCGTAACGGATTCCGTAGTTCAATGTCAGTCTACGCGTCGCTTTCCAGGTATCCTCCGCAAAGAGGCCAAACGTCGTCGACACATACCTATACTGCCAAGGTTGCGGCTGGCCGGTCTGGTAGTTGTAGTAGAGGCCCCCTTGATAGTCCGTCAGATTGTCCACGAAATCAGAGGGGTTGTTAAAGGAGAACCACGGAATACCACCGACGGCCGCGAACAACGCGATATCGTCCCCGTGCCACACTTCACCGCCAACCTTGATACCGTGAGAGCCACGGATGTAGCTGAGGGTATCGCGATCGCGCTGGTTGTGCTGGATCCAGTCGTAGCCATTAGCGTTTCCCCATCCGGTAGAGCCTCCCGGAACACCGGTGTGGGGCACCTCGTAATCTCCCTCACCGGATTCCCCCTGCAGACGGCTGTAGCCTACCGTGATTTCGTTTAGCAGATGTGGTGAAAATGTGTGCGTTTCAACCCCCTGCAGCGCCCAGGTCCAACTTGGATTGGAAACCGTATTCGAGGGAATCACATTGACGGCGTTGTTCGCAATCGTGCTCCGGAAGAAACTGGAGTAGATTCGGTCCTTGCTGAAAACCTTATCGACCCGAGCACTGTATTGTGCATCGGCAGTCTTGCTTACTGTGCTGAAATAGCCAGCCTGATTAATTACAAAATTGCACGGGATGTTGAGATATTGGGGACCGAGATTTCCGGACGGTGGGCAGGAAGCTCCGTTAAACACCTCCGCGGCTGTGTTGTAAGTGATCGTATCTACGGGGGCTGCCGGTTTAAATTGAGCGCTGGGCAGATTGTTGGGGGCCATCATCATTTGAACTTCTGGACTGTTTGGATTCGCCGTTTGCAGGAATTCAGCAAATCCCTGTGCCTGGTTCAGGCTGGGAGTTGCAGCCAGAGTTGTATTCGTGGTCGTGACCCAGGTATAGCCTCCGGCATTCGAGGCGATATTTCGGTATGGCTCATAGGCAACGAAAAAGAAGAATTGTTTGTGGGGAATGACTGGCCCACCTAGGGTGAACGACATGTTGGTGATGTGATAGGCAGGTATCGGCTCCGGATGGGGCGGGCCATAATAGCCGCGGGCGTTGAGCTTTTCGTACTGGTAGTACAGGCTCCCCGAGCCGTGATATTCGCTGCTGCCCGATTTGGTGGCCATGGTCACCTCAATCGAGCTGGCGGTACCGTAATCGACCGCGTAGGTGTTGGTTTGAACGGCCACTTCCTGGATTGCGTCCAGATTTGGCGTGGTGTTGATGACTCCTCCCCGAATGTCGGAGTTCACACTCATCCCGTCCAAAACGACTACGTTGCCATTCTCGCCCCGGCCGTTTGCACCGAAGCTTAGATAGTTTTCCTGTTCAAAATTGTCAGGTGCTCCTGCACTTCCGTTGACTCCAGGCGCCAGATCAAGGGCCGCGAGCGGACTAAGAGCCCCGTTTGGCAGGGCTTCCAGTTCATCCGAATTCAGAGTCATCGCATAGCGGCTGTCGGAAGTGTCCAGAAGCGGCGCTTGGCTGGTTACAGTGACATTCGTGGACACGTGCGCAACTTTCAACCGCAGGGGAACGTCGCGGTTTTCCTCGGTTTGGAGGATGAACTCGACCGAAACGGGCGCAAAACCGGGTACCGCAGTCGAGACCCGATAGTGGCTGGGCGGGAGACTGACAAACCGATAGAAGCCCGACGCGTCGGCAATGGTCGTGTGCGAAACATTCTTTTCTGTGTCAACGAGCGTGACCGTTGCCTTTGGCACTTCAGCCCCGCTCGCATCGCTAACGCTACCCTGCACTCCGCTGGAGAACTGCGCGAAGACGTTTACAGGTAAGACCGCGAGCAGACAAACCACAAAACCGGTCGTTATCCTCGGAGCCCGTCCGATACTCGCCCCGAATCTCAAACGAGTCATGTTGCCTCCCGACGCCGTTTTTTAAAATGTTTTTTTCCCCGTCGCGGCTGCATGCGCGACGTTACCTGGACAGGCGCAAACGTTTCCCTGCCGCGCGAACGCACAATGCGAGGACTGTACTGATCCGAAGTGGAGGTGGCAAGATGCTGCTGCACCATTTTGGCATGGTGCATTAGAACCATTTACTAGATGGGCGCGTAGACGGGCAACGCGTTGTGTGATCGACGAGATCTAACAGCCAAGAATGGCCGGGTGTAGGGGTCGCCAATGCGGCTCCTTTTCATTCTTGTTCCACCGGCGTCTCCGATGACGCATTCGCTTTTCACTTACCTCGATATGGCTGGGCTGTGCCCCGGACAACCTTAAGTTTCCCTTCCTCCACATCATGCCGCAGACCCCAGAACTCCCCGTCGAAGAAGCAGGAAAAGACTTTCAATCGACTATGGCCTGATGCGCCAACACTCGTATTTTGCGATCAAGGTCCAAACCACCCGTCGGGTGCAGTTGTGCCATGGAGATCACGATCATCTGTTCCTTTGGGTCAATGGAGAACGCGGTGTAGAAAAATCCGCCCCAATCGTATTCTCCCGGCGAACCGAGTTCGGCCAGCGGTTCCTTCACGCCGTTGATCTCGAAACCTAATCCGAATGCCCGGGTCGGGTCGATCTTTCCCAGTTGATCCTGGGTCATGAGTTCGACGGACTTCCGGCTTAAAAGACGCTTGTTCCCCGCTTTGCCGCCGTCCAGCATCATTTGGCAAAAGCGGGCGTAGTCCATCGCTGTGGAGACCAAGCCAGCCCCTCCTGAAAAAAGTCTCTTGGGTCCGCGATAGGGATAGTCAGCGGAATACACGAACGAACCTTCTGTGATTGGAGTGTCAGGAAAACGATTGAGGCCTCTTTCTGCGTAGTACGTGTATGCGGTCGCTAGCCGTTCCAGCTTGTTGTCCGGCGGGTAGAAGTAGGTATCGGTCATCTGGAGTGGCTCGAAGATCCGGGCACGAAAGAACTCATCCAGAGTTCTGCCCGAGATCACTTCCACTAAACGTCCGAGCACGTCAACTCCGAGGCTATATTCCCAACGATCGCCTGGGTTAAAGAGCAGCGGAATGCCCGCGAGTCGCTTCACGCTATCCGCAATCGTGCCGTCGTATGGCACCATTCCGGAGGCTACGTTGGCGTCCTTGTACATCGAGCCCAAATCATCATTCCATTGGTACGTCAGCCCGGATGTGTGCCGGAGAAGGTCACGGATCGTGATTTCTCTTGCCGCCGGAGCGAAATAGGTCTCGCCAGAAGCGCTTTTTGCCAAGATTCTTGGGTGCTTGAATTCGGGTAGGTATTTGGAAATAGGGTCGTCCAGCAAGAAGAAGCCTTCTTCGTACAGCATCATTACGGCCACGCTTGTAATCGGCTTAGTCATAGAGCAGATGCGGAACATCGTGTCGGGACGCATAGGCTTTCCTGCTTCCCGATCCATCATGCCTTGCGCCTTGAACCAGACCACATGGCCACGGCGAACGACCAAAGTGACTGTGCCCGCGATTTTTTTCTGATCCATGCTTCGCTGCACAGTCGCGCCAATCCGTTCGAGGCGTTCGGAAGACATTCCGACGGTCTCGGGCACAGCCAGAGGCAATTGTTGCGCCCATGCTGTAACCGCGCAGGCAACAACGCAGAACAGCACTGCAATGGTTCGGTTGTGTTTCTTCGCTATTGCTAAGGTGTCGATGTCGGCATCCATGAGACACGGCTCCTTGACCTGACTCATTGCTTGTCATCCAACGGGCTGCAGTTTAGCGGATCAATTCAGCACGCGCCAGGTAAATTCGCCCGCAATAGTTCACCTGCACCATTTCGTTTGTCGGCGCACACCACTGAGAAAGCCATCCGGCAACGCGAAGACCCGCTTCGCTTGCAGCACGCTTTGTATCCATTGTTCGCTATGCTAGTGCACCTGCACCATGCAGTTGTAATTTGCTTGATGCAAGCTTACTTTCCTGGAGGCCGAATGTCTTCCTTTAGCCGTCGTGATCTGCTGCGCTCCGGCTTCGCACTCTCAGTTTCGAGTCTAGTCAACGAACTGACGAATCGTGCTCACGCCTTGGTTGCAGGTTATCCCGTTCCCAAGTCTGTCGAATCGTCAGCCGTCGTGCCACGCGAACGTTTGCTCTTCGACTTCGGTTGGAAGTTCCAGTTTGGCCACGGCACCGATCCGGCCCGCGATCTGGGCTTTGGCAACAATCAGGGCGACTTCGCCAAGACCGGCGACTTCGAATTCTCCAAGGGCAAGTTCGACGACTCCAAATGGCGCACGCTGAATCTGCCGCACGATTGGGCCATTGAGTTACCGTTTGTGCGTGACGAGTTGCTGAATTCACACGGGTACAAGCCGCTGGGCCGGCGTTATCCGGAGACCAGCATAGGCTGGTACCGGCGCGAGTTCGAGATTCCGGCCAGCGATTTGGGGCGCCGCATCGCGGTCGAGTTCGACGGCGCCTTCCGCAGTGTGCTGATTTTTGTGAACGGCTGCTTCATCGGACGCAACGATAACGGATACGCGCCCTTCCGCTTCGACCTGACGGACTTTCTGAGCTACGGCAAAACGAACTACATTGTGGCGCGCGTGGATGCCAGCTTCGGCGACGGGTGGTTCTACGAGGGCGCGGGCATCTACCGCCATGTGTGGCTGACCAAGACCGATGCGCTGCACTTGGGCAAATGGGAGAGCACGGTACGCAGCGCGGTCAGCGGCAATGCCGCGACATTGACACTGGGCACGGTAGTCGAGAACCAGGGCAAGCAGGCGGAGAGCGCCAAAGTAGGCTGGCAGATTCTCGACGCTGCGGGCAACACTGTGGCTGCCGCTGAAGCGCCGGCGCAATCGATTGCCGTTGACGGAGCGGCGACCTTCACCGCGACTGCGAAGCTGGCCAATGCGGCCCTGTGGTCCGTGGATGCGCCGAATCTCTATTCGGCGATTGTGAGCGTCAAAGTGGGGAACAAAGTGCGCGATGCGGAGCGAGTGAGCTTTGGCGTGCGCACCGCGGTCTTCGACGTAGACAAGGGCTTCTTCCTCAACGGCAAGCCGCTGAAGATCCAAGGTACCTGCAATCACCAGGACCACGCCGGCGTGGGCGCCGCGGTGCCGGACCGGCTGCAATGGTTTCGATTGGGAGTGCTGCGCGAGATGGGCTGCAACGCGGTGAGAACTTCGCACAACATGCCAACGCCCGAGTGGGTGGAAGGCTGCGACCGCTTGGGCCTGATGATGATGTGCGAGACGCGGCAGATGAGCTCCAGCCCCGAGGGTCTGGCGCAACTGGAGGCGATGGTCAAGCGCTATCGCAACTCACCGTCGATCATCCTGTGGTCTATCGGCAACGAGGAGTGGGAGCTACAGTACGACGAGGCCGAACAGGGCGCAAAGATTGGCGCCAGCATGGTGCAGATGGTCCACGAACTCGACCCCACGCGCGTTGTATCGGCCGCCGTAAACGGCGACAACAAAGGAGGCCTCTCCGATGCTTTCGACATTATCGGTTTCAACTACAACCTGCAATTTCCCGACGAGTATCACAAGAAGAATCCGAAGCGACCGATCTTTGGCTCGGAGACGGCCAGCGCGCTCTCTACCCGCGGCGTATATACAACCGACCCGCTGCGCAACACAGTGACGGCGTACGACATTAACGAAGGTCGAGGTCGGGATTATGAGACGGCGGAGAAGTGGTGGACGTTTTATGCGACGCGGGAGTGGGAGGCGGGCGGCTTTGCCTGGACAGGTTTCGATTATCGCGGCGAGCCCTCGCCCTACGGATGGCCCTCCATCAACTCGCAGTTCGGCATTGTGGACATGTGCGGGTTCCCCAAAGATTCCTTCTTCTACTACAAGGCGTGGTGGGGCGACGATCCGGTATTGCATCTGTTTCCACACTGGAACTTCGAAGGCAGGGAGGGCGACGAAATCCCGGTGTGGGTGCACTCGAACCTGGATGAAGTCGAGCTCTTGATCAACGGCAATAGCCAGGGAACCCAGAAGGTTCCGCGTTTCGGGCACGTGGAGTGGAAGGTTCGGTACGAGCCAGGTTTCGTTGAGGCGCGGGGCGTAAAGGACGGCAAGGTTGTGATGACAGAGAAGCGGGAGACGACCGGACCCACGGTGGCCATCCGGTTGACGGCGGACCGGATGGAGATCGACGCGGACGGTGAGGACGTGGCAATCCTGAAGGTGGAGGTTCTGGACAAGGAGGGCCGGCCGGTTCCGACAGCCAGCAATCTGATTGGGTTCAAGATCTCGGGCGAGGGCGCATTGCTTGGCGTGGGGAACGGCGATCCCAACTGTCAAGAGAGCGATAAGCAACCCAGGCGCTCACTCTTCAACGGTCTGGCACAGGCGATCGTGCAATCCAGCCAGACGCCGGGCGAGATTCACATCGAGGCGGTCAAGGAAGGCTGGGATGGCCCGGAACTGACCCCGGCCAAGCTGGTCATCAAGACCCAGAAGGTAGAGCCCCGCCCAGCGGTAAGTTGAGCGGAACTAGCTGGCAGATACACAGTTCATCGCATGTTTACTGACACATTTTAATTTCGCATAGCGTTCTGCAGAGCTTGCGCGCCCGATGGCTTCTGCGGAACTCCAGAGCGAGAGTATTTTCGTACAATAAACGTACAATCGATCGGGCAATGGGTCCCTTTCAGCCGTTGTGGCAGTTCCTGGAATCAGTAGCTTACGTATTATCAGCACGCTGAATAGTTCGACCCCCCCCGTCGCCTCCACCAGTTATCTTTTTTATAATCTGCAACTTACAAGCAATTTGCGGCCGGTTCCTACCCATGAGTACGGATCTTTGGAAAACGCTGTTTTGGATGAAATTCCTGTTCCAGAAATCGGGATGACGGACGTTCTGATCAAGCTTGATGCCGCGAGCATCAATCCACTCGACCTGAAGCTTATCAGCGGCAGACTTCAAGAGCATTTCCCGTTGTCGATGCCCTATCCCCTTGGGACAGATTTGGCCGGCACCGTCGTCGAAGCAGGATCCCTTGCCATTCGCTGGAAAAAGGGTGACCGCGTGTTCGCGCGCCTGGAGCCCGGTCCGGGACCGGGGAGCGAATATAGCCGAGGAGGAGCATTTGCAGAGTTCGCTTCCGTTCCCGCAAAGCAGTTAGCAGCAGCCCCGGTCAATCTTTCGCTCGACGAAGCCGCGGGCTTACCGACTGGGGCGGGCGCCGCGTGGCAAGCGATCTTTGAAACAGCGCATCTCCAGCCCGGTCAACGCATTTTAATCCTCGGCGGGTCGGGTGGAGTCGCAGTTTCGCTGTGCAGCTCGCAAAGTACATAGGTGCACGCGTGATCGCGACTACTTCGAAGAACAATGCGGACATGGTCCGAGAATTCGGCGCGGATGAGATTAGAAAAACTGGCCCCAGTCACCGCAGGGCGCTTCAGCACTCGCGTCTCCGATCCAGCTGCGCCGCAGGATACCTCCATCGGCGATGCGTCACCTCTCTTGCCAGAAGCTTCCATAAGCCATTGAAAATACAACAGATTAGATGATACCTAGGCTCTTCAGATCATATCGTTTGACAACTTCACATATTGTGAAGTATTCTAAGTCAGTGCATATCGTTACGCGTAAGCATCTGAGCGAAGCGATGAAAAACTACCCAGATGCGGCGAACGAAATCAAAGCGTGGGTGGGCATCGTCGAGACGGTCCGCTGGCACAATTTTGCAGAAGTTCGCGGCATGTTTAAGGATGCCGATCTTGTGGATGGCTATGTGATCTTTAACATTAGACAGAACCGGTACAGGCTTATCACCGTCGTCCACTATTCAAAGACGATGCATGAAGAGCAGACCGAAGAGCACGTCTACATCCGATCTTTCTTGACGCATAAGGAATACGATAATCGCAGTAACTGGGATAGGAGGTTTCGAACAAAATGAGCACAGTTCTCGCAAACCCGGCAGAAATGATCGCGCACGGTGCTCCCCGCGTCATACACAATGACGTGGAACTTGAAGCGTATACCAACGCTCTCTTTCAACTAACGGCGATTGAAAGTCCCTCTCTCTCTGAAATGGAAGCAATCGAACTTCTAACCTTGCTCGTGGAACGTTACGAGCAGGAGCATTATCCTATTCCTGCGGCTGACCCGGCTTCAGTTGTGCGGTTTCTCATTGAACAGCAGAATCTCACGCAACGCGACCTGATTCCTCAATTTGGTTCGGAGAGTGCGGTCTCGATGTTTCTGGCAGGACACCGAAATCTCACCATCGAACAAGTGCGGAAACTAAGCGCTCGATTCAAACTTCCCGCTGATGTTTTCATCTCGAAAGGGGCCTTGGGAGCAAGAGCCTAATACAACAATATGGTACGTTCCACGCTGCCCCAGGACCGGCTGTCGAATGGATTTTCTTTCGCAAGCCCTGCTTTTCAGCAAGCAAAATTGTACGATAGACACGCCTATGTAGGCCTTTTGGCACTTTCTTCCCTTTGTAGAATCAGCAAGTTGCAGGTTCTAAATAGGGATGAAAGGTTCGACTCCGTCCCTGGCCACCATGTTTTCGATTGTACGTTCCGGAGACATGGTGTTTGCACTCGATGAAATCGACGATATCGGGATGGTCGATGTTGAGGATTACCATCATGGCAGCCCGGCGAGTTTTGCCTCCGGACTTGATGACGCCGGCAAAGGCGTCGAAAAGCTGAGCGGGGCGCTGGCGTTGCCTCCGCCACCTCCGCTGCGCTCTTCCAACGAAGGCCTCAGTTGGACTCATCGTAAACGCCGCCTGGGTGGAGATAGTGGCCGCGCTCGCTTTCGGGTTTATCCTCTTCGGGTTGAATTCTGTGGGACCGGGCATAAGGCTCTTTGCGGACTCCCGTCACCTGCCAGGAGACACGAGTACCGGGATGGCCTCCGGCAATGACGAATCTATTGTTCTTTATCTCCCGAGCTATATAGACGGGAGCAAACCTTCCTATGCTTGTTAGTTGATAGGGGAAGTGTTCGTTTAACGCACCGAAGTATGCGGGTAGCGTCACCTCCGCTCTACCCCTGGAATTCAGCCTTACGACGCCGTTATACATGTTCAGCATTTCAGGAGATTCGACCGAATTGTGATACAGAAATTTATTGGCTGGGTCGAGCGGATCGTCAATCTTAAAGCTTTTGCTGGTAGCACTGAAGCTTCCGTTTACACTTAAGTTGCCATTAATCGTCACGTTTCCGGTAATCGTCGTTGGCCACCCGGCTGAACACGTTGAGGAGAAACACGTGGTATTTCCGCTTGAGTTCAAGAGCGGAGCGTTGAAATACAATCCCCCTCCTCCGGCCGGTGCTTGCACCACATTGTTGTTAGCAGTCGAGTTGGTACTTCCAACCCACATCGCATCGCCGCTTATGCCTGGAATTGTGATGTTGATAAAATTGTTTTCGATAAGATTACTGGTGGTCGGGCAGCAACCCCCAATTACAATCTGACTGCTTTGGTTTGGCGACTTTAGGCTGTTGAGATTATTGTTCAGGCTCACATTGCCAAACATCAATGCGACAGCAAAGCCTGTGCGCTTTGAAGTAAGCGGTCCGAGGACCTGACCGGATTGATACTGATAATCGGCATGGCATCACCTTTGCCGTCACAAGAAGCGTCCCGGTGCGAAGGAACTTTTCATGGGCGCCTAAGGGCATCTATCGTGCCGCGACCACCGTAGGCCAGGCTCAGTGAGCGCATTGGGCGGTTCGCACTATTTGACATTTAGGATCTGCAGCTGCGAGCATTTGCCATTCGGTTAATGCTTCTCGTCTCGAGGAGAACCGGAGATTTATTTGTGACCTCTGGTTGAGCATGGATACTTGCGTATGCGCGACCTTCGCCTCGCACTCCGCCAGCTCCGGAAAGCCCCCGGCTTTTCCCTCACCATCGTCCTAACCCTCGCGCTGGGCATCGGGGCGACCACTGCCATTTTCTCGCTCGTTGAGGGTGTGCTCCTTCGCCCCCTGCCGCTTCGCGAACCACAGCAGCTTGTCCTTTTGGGCGACCGCCTCGGAGATGG